>LNAP01000226.1_pt1 | contig 131503 bp, 105 predicted proteins | sample 602601 | NCBI WGS metagenome assembly LNAP01 (sample SAMN02440304, study PRJNA202911) | soil metagenome | biome: Subtropical and temperate rainforests or woodlands; isolation source: soil samples (1 kg each in a 20% v/v slurry with milli Q water) were... ... | reverse complement strand
GCGAAGGGCCATCCATGGCCCAGCGCGGCTATCCCGGCATCCATGCCGGGATGCCCACTACGCAATACCTGCGTTCGGCCAGCGTGGTTAACGGGGCCCACAGATCAAAATCAAAAGCGAGGCGGCCTTATAGCCGACCTGGCTCTTGCGGGTGTACTCCAATCCAATTGTGGGAGCGAGCCTGCTCGCGATAGCGGTAATTCAGTTGCACAGAAGTTGGATTTACTGCCGTCATCGCGAGCAGGCTCGCTCCCACAGGGGATCATCTCCCGCCGGGAGGGCTTTATTGGTCTTCGAGGCCGCGTTGTTCAATGACGCCGAACACATCGGTGACATCCTGAACCAGGATCCGGGCGACATTGGTGAGGGTATTGAGGTCGCTGGAGGCCGAATCGCGCAGGGTGGCGCAGGCCATGAGCGTCAAGTAGTCGAGCGTGGCATGCAGGCGTTCGCTGGCACAGGCGTGAAGCTCGCTCAGTGGGACGGTTTTATCGATGAACAGGACGGGTTGGGTGGTGGCGATCGGGGTCAAGGGCGTGAAGCGGCTAATCGATTGATGCATGGTCATAGATGAAATTCCCTATAGAAAAAGAATTGCCACCTTTTTGCTGCGAAACAAAGTGGGTGGCAGCTACGCGCGGGTTCGCAGACCGAGAATGACCAAACCCGGCAGACCCAAAGGCCTCCCGCGCGCAACCGCCATAAAATGAACGTCGGCAATTCTGCCTGAGTTTTCATTTTGCGGTGCAAAGTCATTGTTCTCTGTCGGGCTGCGAAACCCGTGCCCCGCTGACCAAAGCCAGCAGACGAACCCGAACTATAGAGGAGATTTTCGAGCCCAAAATCGACCTGTAGGACGCACCGCGCCCACGTGGCGAGGGAGCTTGCTCCCGCTCGGGGGCGCAGCCGCCGCAAAACTTGGGTATGTGCTAGGTCTGACGAAAAGAGGGGACTGCTTCGCAGTCCAGCGGGAGCAAGCTCCCTCGCCACGGTGGGCGAATTCCTACGAAATTTACAGACGGCCAGGCGAGCAGCATTCCGTTGCTGCTGTGGCGCCTGAAGCACCGTGGTCAGGTGTTGTGATCGATATCCAGCTTGCTGAACGTCACTTTCCCGCCTTCGCTGGTATAGCCCGTATTGTCTTGCACATACACGCCAGCCTTGAAATACAGCGGCTTGACCTTCCATTTGGCGCTCATGGTGGTGTACCAGCTACGACCCGCCGCGGTGATGCCCAGGTCGCCGGTACGATCAAGATGGATCCGGTAAGAAAAGGACCGATCAAGCTTCACCCCCGTGGCAACGGTGATGACCCGGCCGTCGTCGTCATCGGGGCGCATGCGCACTTTGGCGACGATGTTGCCGGTCTTGCTGTCGTCCTTGTACTGGTATTCCAATTTCAGCATGGGTTTGTTGCTGTCCTTGGCGTGGATCTGACCGATCACGATCTTGCCGCTGCTGGGCACCTGGTTGACTGCCAGGGTCGCCTGCAGATAGTTGTCGGCGTCGGGGTACAGCCAGTTGCGCAAGGTGCCGTCTTTATAGGTTTCCCGCAGCTCGCTGCGCGGGTATATGGCGTTTTCCGTCTTGGCGCCGGTCACCGGTGCCCAGAAATACACCGTCTGGCCTTCAGAGTTGAAATATTTGTTCTTGAAACCGTCCACCAGTCGAGGGGTTTCGATGGTTTTGGGTGGGCTTCCCTCGGGGATGCTCAAGTTCCAGGTTGCAAGATCGACCATGTGCGGGCCCTTTCTACGGAATGAATATGTTGCAAGATCCAGCCGGAGGCTCTAGCCAGCGCTTTATGACGCGTCCCGAGAAACGCGGGGGGATCGAATTTTCATATCCGTCCGGCGGGGGGTTGGCGTCAACTGTCCGTCAGAGTGGTGTTTGCCGCTTTGGTGCCCGAGGATGACGACCGTTAGTCGGGCAATTCGAATTTTTTTTGAACGATGGCGCTATGGCATCGGCGTCGATGTGGGTCACGTTCGAAGGGAGCAGCGTCCATGCTGCGGTATGTCAGGGGAAATACGCTCATCGAACGGTGTGATGAATTTCCAGCATTCTGAACGTCACTTTTCCACCTTCGGTGGTGTAGCCGGTGTTGTCCTGTACGTAGACGCCGGCTTTGAAATACAACGGCTTGTCCTTCCAGTCCGGGCTTACCGTGGTTCTCCAGTTGTAACCCGCCGCGCTGATGCCCAGCGCGCCCTTCGGACTGAGGTGAATCTGGTAGGAAAATCTGCGATCAAGTTGCACGCCTGTGGCGATGGTGATGACTTGGCCTGACGCATCATCGGGGCGTAGTCGGACTTTGGCGACGATGTTGCCGGTGGAGCTGTAGGCCTTGTATTGGTATTCCAGTTTCACCATGGGCCGGGTGCTGTCTTTGGCGTGGATCTGGCCGATCACGAGCTTGCCGGTGCTGGGCACCTGGTTGACGGTCAGGGTTGCGCGCAGCTTGTTGTCTGCCGCGGAGTAGAGCCAGTTGCGCAGGGTGCCGTCGCTGTAGGTTTCCCGCAGTTCGCTGCGCGGGTAAATGGCGTTGGCGGTCTTGGCACCGGTCACGGGAGCCCAAAAAAACAGGGTGCCGGTTTCGGCATTGAAATACTGGTCTTTGAACCCTTGCGCCAGTCTCGGCGTCTCGATGGTCGCCGGAGGGCTGCCTTCGGGAATGCTCAGATTCCAGGTGGTGAGGTCGATCATGGTCGGATCCTGCGTAACGAAAGTAAAAATGCTGAGAACCAAAGCGGGAGGCTCTATTCCAGGCATTTGGGGTGTGTTGATCACGCAGGAAGGAGTTTTTTTGAATGACCATCCGGCGGATGTTTGACGTCAATTGTCCGTCGAATAGGTCATTTGCAGCATCTGTGCCTGGAGAGAGAACCGTTAGTCGGCAGTTTCGAATTCGCCCTGAACGATTTCGCATTGATAGGGTCGCCTGGGCGGGCAGCGCTGCGTTCCTGCCATGGCGCCCTGCCAAGCGGCTAGATGTGATCGATATCCAGCAGGCTGAACGTCACGGTCCCGCCTTCGGTGGGATAACCGGTGTTGTCCTGCACGTACACGCCCGCCTTGAAGTACAGCGGCTTGTCGCTCCAAGTGGAGCTGATGGGGGAGCTCCACTGGTAACCCGCACCATTGATGGTCAGGACGCCGGCGGGGCTGAGGTGGATCAGGTAAGAGAAGGACTGATTGAGCTTTATGCCTGTGGCGATGGTGATGACCTGGCCCGATTCGTCGTCGGGACGCATGCGCACTTTGGCGACGATGTTGCCGGTGGAGCTGTAGGTTTTGTACTGGTACTCCAGTTTCACCATGGGGCTGGTGCTGTCTTTGGCGTGGATCTGGCCAATGACGAGCTTGCCAGTGCTGGGGACTTGGTTGACGGTCAGCGTGGCGGCCAGCTTGTTATCAGCCGCTGAGTACAACCAGTTGCGCTGGGTACCGTTGCTATAGGTTTCCCGCAGTTCGCTGCGTGGGTAAATCGCGTTGGCAGTCTTGGCGCCGGTGACCGGTGCCCAGAAAAACACCGTTCCGGAGTCGGCGTGGAAATACTGGTTCTGGAACCCCTGCACCAGTTGAGAGGTTTCGATGGTCGTTGGTGGGCTGCCTTCGGGGATGCTCAGGTTCCAGGTGGCGAGATCAATCATGGTCGGATCCTACGTAACGGAGTGAAAATGCTGAACGCCCAGCCAGAGGCTCTAGCTCAAGCTTTTCGGCGCATTGATCACGCAGGGGGAAATTTTCGATGACCGCCCAGCGAATGATTGACGTCAATTGTTCGTCGAAGGTGTCATTGCAGGTTTTGTGCCCGAGGTGGGTGACCGTTAGTCGGCTATTTTGGGCTTTGTCTGGATGATGGCGGGATGACACCTACTGCTTTTCAGAATCACGGTCTAGAGTGAGATCACAGTATTTGTCCGCCTTGCTACGTCAGGACGGACGTGACGCCCGATAAGAGAAGCAGCATGGAATGCGTGCAACCACCGCTTGGCGAAGACAGTTCCGTCCTTTTGATAGTTGATGATTACCCTGAAAACCTGCTCAGCATGCGAGCGTTGTTGCAGCGTCAGGACTGGAAGGTGATGACCGCGTCCTCGGGTGTCGAAGCCCTTAACCTTCTACTCGAACATGACATCGACCTGGTCCTGCTGGATGTGCAGATGCCCGACATGGACGGTTTTGAAGTAGCGCGTCTGATGCGCGGCAGCCAGCGGACACGGCTGACCCCGATCATTTTCCTGACCGCCAACGAGCAATCCCAGGATGCGGTGATCAAGGGCTACGCCAGCGGCGCCGTGGATTACCTGTTCAAACCATTCGATCCGCAGATTCTCAAGCCCAAGGTTCATGCCCTGCTCGAACACCAGCGCAATCGCCGGGCCTTGCAGCGCCTGAGCCAGGATCTGGAAGCAGCCAGGGCTTTCAACGCCTCGGTGCTGGATAACGCTGCTGAAGGCATCCTCGTGGTGGATGAAAGCGGGTGTATTCGCTTCGCCAATCCGTCTACCTGCCGCCTGCTTAATGCCACCGCCGAGCAGTTGCAGGGAATGCCGCTCCTGGATTTCCTGCAAAAACCCCACATCCCCGAGTGGGACGGCTCCGATATCCATGTCGCCTACTGCCGGGGGCAGACCTGGCGTCTGCACGATGCGGTCTTGCGCACCGCGCCCGGCCAGCAGGTGTCGGTGGCCTTGTCTTGTGCGCCCCTGCCTGCGGAGCAGAAGGCCATGGTGGTAACGCTTCAGGACATGTCGGTGGTGCGTCACTTGCACCAGCAACTCGAATACCAGGCCGTCACTGACCCGCTGACCGGTCTGCTCAACCGCAGGGGGTTTTATCAGACAGCCGAAAACCTGCTGATGCGCAGCGAGCGGCTGGAAAGCAACTGGGTGCTGCTGTACCTGGATCTTGATGGCTTCAAACGGGTCAATGACTCGTTGGGCCATGATGCCGGTGACCGCGTGTTGCGCTGGGTGTCGGAACAACTGAAGGCGTGCCTGCGCCCGTTCGACATTCTGGCGCGTCTGGGCGGCGATGAGTTCACCGCCCTGCTGGATCTGGAAGTCCCCGAGCAAGCGGCCAAGATTGCCGAGAAACTCATCGAACGGGTGTCTATCTGCCAACAGATCGAGGGCATGGACGTAGCGCTGGGGGCCAGCATCGGCATCGCGACGTACCCCGATTGCGGCGCCAATCTCGACGGTCTGCTGCGCGCGTCCGACATCGCCATGTACGAGGCCAAGCGCGCTGGCCGTCAGCAATACCGTTTTTACGATCACGAAATGAACGGTCGAGCCCGTTCACGGCTGATGCTCGAAGAAAGTGTGCGCTCGGCCATCGAAAACCGCGATTTCAATATGGTCTACCAGCCCCAGGTGGGAGTGGGCGACGGGCGCATCCGTGGCTTCGAGGCGCTGTTGCGCTGGCAGCACCCCAGTGTCGGTGATGTGCCGCCGGGGTTGTTCCTGCCATTACTGGAAGAGGCCCGATTGATCAGTCGGCTGGGGAGCTGGATTTATCATCGCAGCGCCGCCCAGCGTAAAGTCTGGGAGCGCTTGTTCGCTGATGATCTGGTACTGGGGGTGAGTCTGAGCAGCACCCAGTTCGGTTTGCCCAACCTGGTGACCGAATTGCGCCAGGTCCTGGAGCGACATGCCCTCAAACCCCGGCAACTTGAGGTCGAGGTGACTGAAGATGCATTGATGCGCAACCCCGACGAAACCCATAAACAACTGCGGTTGCTGCATAACCTCGGGGTGCGGGTGGCGTTGGATGATTTCGGTTCCGGGCCTTGCTCGCTGGCGCACCTGCGCGACCTGGAGCTCGATACCCTCAAGCTTGATCGACACCTGATCGCCCGTCTGCCGGATTCGCCCCGGGATGCGGCACTGGCGGCGTCGGTCATCGATTTGTGCAAGCAATTGGGGTTGCGGGTGATCGCCGAGGGCGTAGAGACGCCTGAGCAATATCAGTGGCTCAAGGCCCACGGCTGCGAATATGTGCAGGGGTTCCTGGTGGCGCGGCCCTTGATGGCCGAAGACACCGATGCCTTTGCCCGGCCATTTGACTGGAGCGCGATGCAGGTCTGAATTCGCTACACTGGCGGCTTTTGTGACTGTGTTGCCGCCGATGATCGCGCTCAAATACCTCCAGGCTTACCCCGCCGCCCTGCAAGCCCAAGTGCAGCAACTGATTGCCCAGGATCGGCTGGGCGACTACTTGCAGCAGCGCTACCCCGACCGGCATTCGGTCCAGAGCGACAAGGCCCTGTACGGTTATGCGCTGGATCTCAAGCAACAATACCTGCGTAACGCGCCCGCTATCGACAAGGTGCTGTTCGACAATCGCCTGGACCTGACTCACCGGGCCCTGGGCTTGCACACTGCCATTTCACGGGTGCAGGGCGGCAAGCTCAAGGCCAAGAAAGAAATTCGTATCGCTTCGCTGTTCAAGGACGCGGCACCTGAGTTTTTGAAAATGATCGTGGTGCACGAACTGGCCCACTTCAAGGAGTCTGACCACAACAAAGCGTTCTACCAACTCTGCGAGCACATGCTGCCGGGGTATCACCAGTTGGAATTCGACTTGCGGGTGTACCTGACCTGGCGCGATCTGCAACCCCCCAAGGAATGACCGAATGGACGTCAGCAAGACCAAAAGCAGCTTCTATCGTCGTTTGTATGTGGCGTACCTGATTGATAGCGGCGTGGCCAGCAACATTCCCGCGCTCACCGAAGTCACCGGCATGCCGCGACGCACCGCCCAGGACACCGTGGCAGCGCTGGCGGACCTGGATATCGTGTGTGAATTCGAGCAGCTAGAGGGTGCCCGTAACCATGCCGGGCATTATCGGATCCGTGATTGGGGGGCGATTGATCGGCGCTGGATCGAGGGGAATTTGCAGCGCATTAAAGCGGTGTTGGAGTATCCCTGAACATTGGCGGCGTCTGGGGTCGGCGTTATCGCGAGCAGGCTCGCTCCCACATTGATCTGCAGTGGACATATGATTTATGTACCACGCAGATCCACTGGGAGCGAGCCTGCTCGCGAAGAGGGCATCAAGGCCGATGCATGCCAATGTGTGGAATCCCGTCTTCCATGTACTCGATACCCACCACTCCAAACCCATACCGCGAGTAATACCCCTGCAGATGCGCCTGTGCCGACAGTGAGATCGATGTACCGGGCCAGTGCTTCTCGGCCTGCTTGAGACCCTGTTCCATCAGTTTGTGGCCCAGCCCCTGTCCCCGTGCTTGGGGGGCGATGACCACGCGCCCGATGACCACGTCACTGTTTTGCGAGTGCGGATCGAGCAAGCGAAGGTAAGCCACCAGACGATTGTCCTGCCAGGCCATCAGGTGGCAGGTGTCGCCCTCCAGGTCCAGGCCGTCGACGTCCAGGTAGGGGCAATTCTGCTCCACGACGAATACTTCGGCGCGCAATTTGAGGATGGCGTACAGCTGTTCCTTGCTCAGGTCACTGTGATGTTTGCAGACCCAGTCGATATCCATTTTTTGAATTTCCTGAAGAACCTGATGCCGATATTAAGCGGGCTGGCTGCGGAAGTCTCTTTCTTGGACAACTGTAAAAATCTGTGACAAAGGCCAAAATGCCATCATCGAATTGTCGCGGCGTGGCCTTCTTTGTGTAATCTTCGATTCAACGCTGCGCAGCGGTTCCACTGAGCTAATGTTAGGACCGGATGTCTGACGACATCTCTTGAGATTCGGCTAAAAACAAACCGGGCTTTGAACCCGTCAAGGATGTTTGGCATGCCGCGATTGCATCGAGCTCTTGCTTTGGTCGGGTTGCTGTTGCTGAGCCACAACGCCTGCGCGCAAAAGTTGCGTCTGGTGGCAGATGGCTGGCCACCCTTTACCGACACCACGCTGGTCAATGGTGGCCTGGCGACCGATATCGTCAGTACCGCTCTGGCGCGAGCCGGTTATGCCAGTGACTTTGAGCAGGTGCCTTGGGCCCGGGCGATGCTGGGCATCGGCGAGGGGCGCTATGACGTGCTGATCAATGCCTGGTACAGCGAAGAACGTACCCATGTGGGCCGTTTCTCGGCTGAGTACCTGCTCAATCGCGTGCGCTTCATCAAGCGCAAGGACGCACCCATCCAGTACGAGAACCTGCAGCAGCTGCATGCCTATCCCATCGCCGTGGTCCGCGGATACGCCTACTCCAAGGCGTTCGATGAGGATCAGCAATTGCAGAAAATCCCTGTGCATAACTTTGCAATGGCCGTGCGCATGCTCGCTGCCGGTCGGGTGAAGCTGACCCTGGAAGATGAGTTCGTCGCCCGTTATTACTTGTCTCGTGAGTCGGCCAAGGTGCGCAACGCTGTGGAGTTCATGCCCAAGCCACTGAGTGAAAACAGCCTGCACATCCTGGTCAGCCTGAAGAACCCGCAGCACGAGCAGATTGTCGCGGGATTCGATCGGGAGATTGCGGCGATGAAGGCCGATGGTAGTTATGCGCGGTTATTGAAGGCGCACGGGATGTGATCTTGCGGTGCCTGGACTGGCGCCATCGCGAGCAGGCTCGCTCCCACAGTTGATCTAGAGCGGACACTTAAATTTTGTACGGCTGAGGTCCACTGTGGGAGCGAGCCCGCTCGCGATGGCTGTGGTGCGAGCACCATACTCCTCAAGCCTCGCTGGTATCCTTGACCAGATGCGCCGCCAACGTGCGCAGCGGCCCCAACTGACGGCAGATCAACCCCAGTTGCGTCTGCACCAGCCGCTGACCCTCGTCGATTTCATCGGGCATCTGCTCAAGCTCACTGGCCAAGGCTTCTTCCTCGTCGCTTTGGACCGCTATCGGTTGTTTGCTCGCCAGGCCCTGGGCAATTTCGTCGATGCTCGCGGCCAGTTTCACCCCTGCGCCGTCGATCAGGTGTTCGCGCACGTCTGCAGGCAATGGGGTGTCCCGATGGGCGCCCAGGCCTGACAAGTAGCTGAGCAGGGTGTGGGACAGCACCAGGAAGCGGAACCCGACATCGGCTTCCTTACGGAAATGCCCCGGCTCCATCAGCATGTTTGCCAGGGTGGTGGACAATGCGGCGTCGGCGTTGTGGGCGTTGCGTCGGGCCAGGCGATAGGCCAGGTCATCGCTTTTGCCGGCGGCGTATTGCTGCATGATCTGGCGCAGGTAAATGCTGTTGCAGGTCAGCGTGTTGGCCAGCACCTTGTTCAACCGGCGGCCTTGCCAGTCCGGCAGGAACAGGAATACCGCAAGGCCGGCGATCAGGCTGCCCAGCAGCGTATCGAACAGGCGTGGCAGCAGCAGTCCATAGCCGTCGCCTACCTGGTTGAAGCAGAACAGCACCATGATCGTGATCGCGGCGGTCGCCAGGGTGTAGCGGGTCGTGCGGTTGGTAAAGAACACCACCCCGGCGGCGATGGCGAAAGACGATTGCACCAGCGGGTTGGGAAACAGATCGAACAGCGCCCAGGCCACCGTCAGGCCGATGGCAGTGCCGATGATCCGTTGGCCGAGCTTGCGCCGGGTGGCGCCGTAGTTGGGTTGGCACACGAACAGCGTGGTGAGAATGATCCAGTAGCCTTGGGACGGGTGGATCAGATGCACCATGGCATAACCCACACTCAGCGCCAGGGGCAGGCGCAGGGCATGCCGGAACAGCAGCGAGGTGGGCGTGAGCTGTGTGCGCAAGCGGACCCAGACGTCCTTCAGGTTGCGCGGTGAGCGATCCAGCAGGCTGCTATCGGTGGCGTCGGCCAGGGCGTCGGGGTTGCTCGCGTCGCTGAGCAGGCGGTCCATGGTGCCAAGGTTCGCCGACAAGGCCCGTAGCGAACGCAGCAATCCGCGCCAGGCTGGGTTGCTCTGGATCCGCAGGTGTTCGAGGGAGGCGTGCAGGTCATTCAAGGCCTCGGCGAAGCTGGCGTCATAGACGAATGGCTGGCGCAGTTGGATCGACTCGGCCAACGCTTGGCAGGCTTTACCTTGCTGGCGCAGCAGGCGTTGGCAGCGGAACAGCACGTCGCTGTGAAAGAACGCCTCGGCCAGTGCGTTGTAGGGGTAGTGGGAAGAGCTGGCGCGCTCGTGGATATCCTGGGCGAGGAAGTACAGCTTCAGGTAGCGGCTGACCTTCGAGCCTGGTCGCCCATTGCCTACGCGGTGCAGGATGATTTCCTTCGCCGCGTTAAGCGCGGCGACGACCCGGCCGTTCTGCTGGGCCAGTTCCAGGCGTCGGGCTTCGACGTCCAGTTGACGGATCGGCTCGAAGAGCGATGATTTGAGCTTCAGATAGCGTCCCAGCTCGCGGAACAGCCGCGCCAGGCTTTGCTGCACCGGCTGGTTGGAAAACAGCGCCTGCCACAGCACCGAGAGCAGGCCGTACCAAGCCGCACCGGCCACCAGCAGCAAAGGTTCGTGCCAGAAATCGGTGACCGCGCCACCGCGCTGGTCTACGCCGATCATGGTGTAGACCGAGAGAATCAACGTGGCCGAGGCAATCGCGCCATAGCGCTCGCCCAGCGCACCGAGCATAGTCAGGGCGAAACTCGCCAGCGCCAGGGCAACGATGAACAGAACCGGATAAGGGAACAGCAATTCCACCGACAGCGCTGCGATGGTGAAGCACACCAGCGTCACGGCCAGCGCGTTGAGGCGGCCCTGCCAGCTGTCATCGGTCTCGGCCAGGGCGCTGGCGATGATGCCCAGGAACAGCGGGATCAACAGCGCCATCTCATCCAGATACCAACACAGCGCCATGCTGCCGGTCAGGGCGATGAACACCCGCACGCTATAACTGAATTTATCCAACGCCCAAAGGCGACGCAGAGACTGACTAAACGAGGTCGATGACATGAAGTGCACGGGCCTGACGGGCAATGACGCTAAATTGAGGCAGTAATGACGCCGACGCAATGGCGGCGATCACATCCGGCAGCAAAAAGTGTTCCTTCGCGTGTGAATGCAATTTTAGAAAACACCATAGCCCCCCTGTGGGAGCGAGCTTGCTCGCGATGGCGTCAGGTCGGTCACATTAATGTTGACTGAACCTCCGCTATCGCGAGCAAGCTCGCTCCCACAGGGTTGTTGTTCACATGTTGGATCAGACGTATTGCGCAGCCGCATACCCCGACGCCCAGGCCCATTGGAAGTTGAACCCGCCCAGATGCCCGGTGACGTCCAGCACTTCGCCAATGAAATACAGGCCAGGGCTTTTCAGTGATTCCATGGTCTTGGACGAGACTTCCCGCGTATCGACACCGCCCAGGGTCACTTCGGCGGTGCGGTAGCCTTCGGTGCCGGCCGGGACGACATTCCAGCTCGACAGTTTCTCGGCAATGTCTGCCAGTTCGGCGTGGGTGTATTGCTTCATGGGTTTGGAGACGAACCAAGTGTCGGCCAGCAGGGTGGCCATCTTCTTGGTGAACAATTCGCCCAGCAGGGTTTTCAGTTCGCTGTTGGGGCGTTCGGCCTGTTGCTGTTGCAGCCAGCTCGGCACGTCGTGGTCCGGCAGCAGGTTGATCTGCACCGTGTCACCCGGTTCCCAGAACGAGGAAATCTGCAGGATCGCCGGGCCGCTGAGGCCGCGGTGGGTGAACAGGATGTTCTCGCGAAAACTCTGCTCGTTGCAGCTCACCAGGCAATCCACTGAAGTGCCTGAAAGTTCGGTGCACAACGCCTTGAGCTGGTCGGTGATGGTGAACGGCACCAGCCCGGCGCGGGTGGGCAGCAGTCGGTGGCCGAACTGTTTGGCCACATGGTAACCGAAACCGGTCGCGCCCAGCGTCGGGATCGACAGCCCGCCCGTGGCAATCACCAAGGATTGGCAGGTGATGGCCCCGAGGGTGGTTTGCAGCAGGTAGCCGCTCTCGGTTTTCTCGATGCGTTCGATCGAGGTGTCCAGGTGCAGGTTGACACCGGCTTGGTCGCATTCGTCCAGCAGCAGGCCGAGGATGTCGCTGGACTTGTTATCACAGAACAACTGGCCGAGTTTTTTCTCGTGATAGGGCACGCCGTGCTTGGCCACCAGGGCGATGAAATCCCACTGGGTGTAACGGGCCAGGGCCGACTTGCAGAAATGTGGGTTCTGCGAGAGGAAATTGCCCGGTTCGCTGTACATGTTGGTGAAATTGCAGCGCCCACCGCCGGACATGAGGATTTTCTTGCCGGCTTTGTTGGCGTGGTCCAGCAACATCACCTGCCGTCCGCGCCCTGCGGCGGTCAACGCGCACATCAACCCCGCGGCGCCAGCGCCAATGATCACGACTTCGGTAGAGCGCAAAACGGTGTCCCTCTAAATGTCACCACAAAACCCATTGTGGGAGCGAGCCTGCTCGCGATGAGGCCGGTACATTCAACATTGATGTTGTCTGACAGTCCGTCATCGCGAGCAGGCTCGCTCCCACAGTTTGATCTCTGTTGGAGTTACAGGATCCGCACCCGCAACGAACGGCCCTTGATCTTGCCATCGTTCAGGCGTTGCAGCGCCTGTTTGGCGATTGCGCGCTCCACGGCGACATAGGCCTGGAAGTCGAAAATCGCGATCTTGCCGACCTGGGCGCCGGGGATGCCGGCCTCGCCGGTGAGGGCGCCGAGGATGTCGCCGGGGCGGACTTTGTCTTTGCGCCCGGCACCAATGCACAGGGTGCTCATGGCCGGCAGCAGCGGGCCGCCGCCCTGGGGCTTGAGGTTGTCGAGTTGGTCCCAGCTCAGTGGCGACTTCTGCAACTGTTCGATCGCTTGGGCGCGGTGGGCTTCGGACGGCGCCACCAGGCTGATGGCGATGCCTTTTTCACCCGCACGCCCGGTGCGGCCGACGCGGTGAATGTGAATTTCCGAGTCACGGGCCAGTTCGACGTTGATCACCATGTCCAGTGCGTCGATGTCCAGGCCACGGGCCGCCACATCGGTGGCGACCAGCACCGAGGTGCTGCGGTTGGCGAACATCGCCAGCACCTGATCGCGGTCGCGCTGTTCCAGATCGCCATGCAGGCCGACCGCCGAGATACCTTTGGATGTCAGATGGTCGACGGTTTCCTGGACCTGCTGCTTGGTGAAGCAGAACGCCACGCAGGAAGCCGGACGGAAATGCGCCAGCACCTTGACCACGGCGTCCATGCGCTCTTCGGGGGAGATTTCATAGAAACGCTGCTCGATCTGCGCGTCGGAGTGAAAGGCTTCGGCCTTGACCTGCTGCGGGTTGCGCATGAACTTGGACGACAGTTGCTTGATGCCCACCGGGTAGGTGGCGGAGAACAGCAAGGTCTGACGGCGTTCCGGGGTCTGCTGGATGATGTCTTCGATGGCGTCGTAGAAGCCCATGTCGAGCATGCGGTCGGCTTCATCGAGGATCAGCGTGTTGAGGCCGTCCAGCACCAGCGAGCCCTTGCGCAGGTGCTGCTGGATGCGCCCTGGCGTGCCGACGATGATGTGGGCGCCGTGCTCCAGGGAAGCGATCTGCGGGCCAAACGACACGCCGCCACACAGGGTCAGGACCTTGATGTTGTCTTCGGCGCGGGCCAGGCGCCTGATTTCCTTGGCAACCTGATCGGCCAGCTCACGAGTCGGGCAGATCACCAGTGCCTGGCAGCCGAAGAAGCGCGGGTTGATCGGGTTCAGCAGGCCGATGCCGAAGGCCGCGGTCTTGCCGCTGCCGGTCTTGGCCTGGGCGATCAGATCCATGCCCTTGAGGATCACCGGCAAGCTCTGCGCCTGGATCGGCGTCATCTGGGCATAACCGAGGGATTCGAGGTTAGCCAGCATGGCGGCGGACAGCGGCAGAGTATTAAAAGCGGTGGCAATGGTGGTCACGGGACTGGCCTGCAAAACAAAATGTCGCGCAGTGTAGCAGCCTCGTGCCACTTTTCTCGAAAGTTCTGGACGAGCTGTGGCGCAGTTCTGAAGCGGACGAATTCCCTGTGGCGAGGGAGCTTGCTCCCGCTGGGGCGCGAAGCGCCCCCAAACCGGCCAACACGGTGTACCTGAAAGTTCGTGTCGCCTGGATTGCGACTGCTGCGCAGCCGAGCGGGAGCAAGCTCCCTCGCCACGAAAGCTCACCGATCCTGGTCAGTGCTCGATATGCTCATCCGGCCGCTTGGCCCGCCGCCCATCCTCTTTCGACAGCTGCGAAAAAATCGTCGCCGCCAGCATCGCCATGATGCCCACCGTCAGGAACGTCAACTGGAACGCGCCAAGCACGGTGTCCACCCCGTCGTTGCCGACCTGGGCGGTAAAGCCGCCGAGCAGCGCGCCGGCGCAGGCCACGCCCAGGCTCAGGGACAGTTGCGCCACCACCGACAGCAAGCTGTTGCCGCTGCTGGCGCTGGCGTCGTCCAGGTCAATCAGGGTCACGGTGTTCATCGCGGTGAACTGCAACGAGTTGATCGCCCCCAGCACCGCCAGTTGCGCCAGCAGCAGCCAGTACGGCGTCTGTTCGCTGACCAGGCCCATGCTCGCCAGCATCAGGCCCAGGGCCAGGGTATTGGCGGTCAATACGCTGCGGTAGCCGAAGCGCTCGATCAACGGCCGGGCCACGGACTTGGCGACCATCGCCGCCGCGGCCAGAGGTAACATGCTCATCCCGGCCTGGGACGGTGAATAGCCCAGGGCCACTTGCAGCAGCAACGGCACCAGGAACGGCAGGGCGCCGCTGCCCAGGCGCGCGAACAGATTGCCGAGAATCCCCACGGCGAAGGTCCGGGTCTTGAACAGCGACGGTGCGAACAGCGGGTTTTCGATGTGCCCGGCCCGTAGCCAATAAGCCGCCAGGCAGGCCATGCCGCCGAACAACAGCAACATCACGCGCAAGTGCGGCAGGTGCAGTTCACCGAGGCCTTCCATGGCGATGGTGATCAGCACCATCGCCGCGCCAAACAGCAAAAATCCCAGGCCATCGAACCGGGTACGCTCGCTGCCGCGCAGGTCCGGGATGAATTTCCACACCGCGTAGCAACCCAGCACGCCCACCGGCAGGTTGATGATAAAGATCCAGTGCCAGGTCAGGTACTCCACCATCCAGCCGCCCATGGTCGGCCCGATCAGTGGGCCGAGCAGGCCGGGAATGGTGATGAATCCCATGATCCGCACCAGTTCCGAGCGTGGGTAGGCACGCAGCACGACCAACCGGCCCACCGGCAGCATCAGCGCGCCGCCCAGGCCCTGGATCACCCGGGCGCCGATCAGCATGGACAACGAATTGGACAAGGCGCAGAGCAACGAGCCGAAGCTGAACAACAGGATCGCGCCGAAGAAAATCTTCTTGGTCCCGAAGCGGTCGGCGATCCAGCCAGAGGCCGGGATCAGCAGCGCCACGGTGAGCATGTAGGCAATGATCACGCCCTGCATGCGCAGCGGGTTTTCCGCCAGGTCGCTGGCCATGGCGGGCAGGGCGGTGTTGAGGATGGTCCCGTCCAGGGACTGCATGAAGAAGGCAATCGCCACGACCCAAGGAAGCCAGCGGGCGGTGACAGCGTCGAGCGGTGCGCGGTTGGGCATGGGACCTCTTGTACGGAGTGTTGATCAGGAACAGATGCCGCTGTTGTGGCGAGGTGATTTATCCCCGCTGGGCTGCGAAGCAGCCCCAGAACTGTCGCCTCGGTGAGTCAGGCAGAACGCATTTACCCTTTGGAGGTCGCTTCGCAACCCAGCGGGGATAAATCCCCTCGCCACAGGTCCTGTGTTTGGTTGGTTACAACGTCAAGGTCAAGCGCTTGACCAGTGCCCCCGGCAACAGCATCGAAGCCGTGGCCCGCTGGCTGTAGGTGCTGGCCGAGAGCAGCAGTTCCCGCTCCCGGGTCAGGCCTTCGAGTTGCGAGCCGAGCAGGCTGTAGACGCTGTCGTCGAAACGCATGGTGCTGACCGGCGCGACGATCTGGCCGTTCTCGACCCAGAACGTGGCGAAGCGGGTCATGCCGGTCATGCGCGCGGCCGGTTGGTCCGAGTAGTTCAGGTACCAGAGGTTGCTGATGTACAGCCCGGTGCCAAGGTGTTCGAGGATATCTTGCTGCTCGAGCTGGCCTTCGTTCATCACCAGCGCCGTGGGGTATTCGTAGCTGCTGGCGCCGTTGGCGTTCAGGCCGTGCTCGGCGGCGCTGCGGGAGTTGATCAACTGTGCACCGGCCATGCCTTTGACGATCAGGCTCAAGTCATCGCGCGGATAACCTTCGTCGGAAAACGCCGGGCTCAAAGAGCCGCTGACCTGCTCACTGAGCCATACGTCGGGGCTCAAGCTTGCTTCGTTCGCGTAGAACTTCTGCAATGGACTTTGCTTGCTGGCAATCGCCCGGGCCGAAAACCCGCCCCAGCTGAGCATGCCCATGATTTCTTCCATCGCCGCTGGTGCCAGGTAGGCGCGGTATTCACCGGGCGGCAGGGTGCGCAAGGGGCGGCCCAAAAACGCCAACTGCTCGCGGGCTTGTTCAAAGCGCCTGGCAAAGCCTTCGCTGCTCCATTCGTGCCCGGCGTAGCTGGCTTTTACCGCCTGGCCGTTTTCATGGAACAGGCTGAAATCGAAGTTGAAGCTGTTGGCCTGATGCCAGCCGAACGCCCCCGAAGAACTGGCAAAGCCCCGGCTGATGGGGCCGGCGGCATAGAAACCGACCAAATCCAGACCGTCGGCGGCGCGGGTGATTTCGGCCACGGCCTGGTCAGTGTCCGGCAACGGATGGTCCTGCACGTTGTGGCTCTGCCAGTGGTTGTGGTTGAGCAGCAGGTACGGATCGGGCGGCAGCAGCGGCAGGGTTTCGCGCAACTGTTGCAGACCTTCGGCCAGGCGTTGCAGGTCGGTTTCGACTTCGCCGGACAAGGTGATCTGCAAGTCGGCGTGGCGCCCGTCGTTGATCAGTTTGAAGCTGACGCTGGCCTGCTGCACCTGCCCGGCCTGACGGACCTTGCCATGGTTGAAACGCACAAAAGCAGAGGATTCGGCGGCGTAGCCGAGGGTGAACTGCTCGGCTTCGCGCAGTGCATTGCGCAGCCAGTCGACCAACGCCTTGAAGGCCTCGGCCTGATTGTTGCCGGTGCTCATATTGCCAGTGCTCATCAGGCATCTCCCCCAAACACTGCGACATTGCTGAATACGCACGCCGGCGAGGCATGGCCGACGCGAATGACCTGGTTCGGTTCGCCCTTGCCACAATTTGGCGTGCCCAGTACCTGGGCGGTACTGGCGTCGCCCACCGCCCGCAGGCTTTTCCAAAATTGCGCGGAAATGCCTCGGTAGTTGGGGTTTTTCACCACGCCCTTGAGCTCGCCATTTTCGATCAATTGGCCCCACTCGCAACCGAACTGGAATTTGTTGCGGGCATCGTCGATGGACCAGGAGCGGTTGGTGCGCATCAGCACGCCGTGTTCGATGCCCTGGATCAGTTGCTCCAACGATTGGTCGCCGGGCTCGATGTTCAGGTTCGCCATGCGGTCGATGGGCGGGCGATTCCAGCCACAGGCGCGGCTGTTGGCGACCCCGCTCAGGCCTGCGCGAAATTGCGACAGCGCACCACCCAGGGGGCGCAGCAACAGCCCTTCACGAATCAGAAATTCTTTGCTGGCGGCGGTGCCGTCGTCGTCATGGCTGTAGCTGGCCAGCTCTTCGGGAACGTTCGGGTCGAAGGTCACGTTCAATAGCTGGGAGCCGTATTGCAGATGCCCGAAGTCGCCGGTCGTGACGAAACTGGTGCCGGCGTAATTGCGCTCGTCTCCCAGGATGCGGTCCAGTTCCAACGGGTGACCGATGGACTCATGGATCTGCAGCATCATCTGGTCAGGCATCAACAGCAGGTCACGGGGGCCGTGCGGGGTGTTCGGCGCCAGGAGCAATTGCAGGGCCTGGTCGGCGATCTTTGGTGCGGCACCGATCAGGCCGCAGCGGTGGATGACATCGAAGCCGCCTTGCTGGCCGAAGTTCTCACGGCCCAGGGTGCGGGTCTGGCTGTCGTTGCCGTCGAAGGCGGTGACGTCCAGAGCCGGATAAACAAAGCGTTGGGCCTGGCGCAGTTCGGCGCCGGCGCTGTTGAGGTAGATCTGCTCGACCTGGGTCAGGCCGATGCTGACCTGCCAGTTCACCAGGCGCTCATCCTTGGGCACCGCGGCGGATTCGTCGCCCAGTAACTGATAGCAGTCGTTGAGGGACGGGAACGCCTGGTCGAAGTGAGGCGAGAAGTAATCGGCGCGGTCGCTGGAGACCGCCTGCTCGCGCAAGTCGAGCAGGGCGTGTGGCTTGAGCCGGCGGGCTTGTTGCTCGGCCCGCTCCAGCGCCGCTTGCAGGCCGGCCTGGGACAGGTCGTTGGTGGCCGCATAGGCCTCGACACCGTCGACCCGCACGGTCAGCATCGCCCCTTCGTCACGGCCCAGGCTGGGCGGTTCGGCAATGTTCTTGCGCACCGACAGATGCTGGCCGGACTCGCGCACGTAGCGCAGGGAAAAGAACTCAGCGCCCGTGCGCAAGGCAGCAAACCGCTGCTTGAGCTGGGGGTGGACATCGAACATGGAACCTCCTTGTCTGGAGTGGCGGTGCAGCGAGGTGCGGCGCATTGACGCGACGGCTCTAGAGTAGGCCTGGGGTGGGGGAGGGATCAAGGTGGGAAGGAATCAAGGCGTGTCAGGTTGGACGCCATCGCGAGCAAGCTCGCTCCCACAGTGGAACTTGGGTGATCGCAAAATTTGCGTCCACCACCCATCCCCCTGTGGGAGCGAGCTTGCTCGCGATGGCGGTGTGGCAGTCAGCGAAGAGGTTGAATGGGGTGACCTCATCGCGAGCAAGCTCGCTCCCACATTGAATCTTCAGTGACCACAAAATCTGCGGCCACCACTCATCCCTGTGGGAGCGAGCTTGCTCGCGATGGCGGTGCAGCGCCTTACTGGGCGGTTGGTCCCACTTCACGCAACGGCTTGCCGCGCACCGGCGCGTCGCCGGCCACGTAGTACGGCGCGGTGCTGCGTGGCAGTGGCTGGCGGCCACGGATCTTGTCGGCGATTTTCTCGGCGATCATGATCGTTGGCGCATTCAGGTTGCCGGTGGTGATGATCGGCATGATCGAGGCATCGACCACGCGCAGCCCTTGCATGCCATGCACGCGGCCTTCGCCGTCCACCACCGCCATGTCGTCGGTGCCCATCTTGCACGAGCAGGATGGGTGGAAAGCGGTTTCGGCGTGCTCGCGGATGAACTGGTCCAACTGCTCGTCAGTCTGCACCTCGATGCCCGGACTGATTTCGCGACCGCGGAACGGGTCGAGCGCCGGCTGCTGCATGATCTCGCGGGTCAGGCGGATGCCGTCGCGAAACTCCTGCCAGTCCTGCTCGGTGGCCATGTAGTTGAACAGGATGCTCGGGTGCTGGCGCGGGTCCTTGGACTTGGCCTGGATCCGGCCACGGCTTGGCGAACGCATCGAGCCCATGTGTGCCTGGAAACCGTGTTCCTTCACGCCGTTGCTACCGTTGTAGTTAATTGCCACCGGCAGGAAGTGATACTGGATGTTCGGCCAATCGAAGTCCGGGCGGGTGCGGATGAAACCGCCAGCCTCGAATTGGTTGCTGGCGCCGATGCCGGTGCCGTTGAACAGCCATTCGGCACCGATGGCCGGCTGGTTGTACCAGAGCAGCGACGGGTACAGCGAAACCGGCTGGGTGCAGGCGTATTGCAGGTACAGCTCCAGGTGGTCCTGGAGGTTTTCACCGACGCCTGGCAGGTCATGGACCACCGGGATGTCGAGGCTTTCCAGCAGTTTGGCCGGGCCGACGCCGGAGCGTTGCAAAATCTGCGGCGAGGCGATGGCGCCGGAGCAGAGCAATACTTCCTTGCGGGCGCGGGCTTCGACGCGCTCTTCAGCAGCGCCCACCAGATAACGCACGCCGACCGCACGTTTGCCTTCGAACACGATCTTGTCGGTCAGGGCATGGGTGACGATGGTCAGTGTCGAGCGCTTCTTGGCCACGTCCAGGTAACCGCGAGCGGTGCTGGCGCGACGACCATTGGGCGTGACGGTACGGTCCATCGGGCCGAAACCTTCCTGCTGATAACCGTTGAGGTCTTCGGTGCGCGGGTAACCGGCCTGAACGCCGGCTTCGACCATGGCATGGAACAGCGGGTTGTTGCCGGCCTTGGGCGTGGTCACGCTGACCGGGCCGTCACCACCGTGGTAGTCGTTCGGGCCGATGTCGCGGGTTTCGGCTTTGCGAAAATACGGCAGGCAGTCCAGGTAGGCCCAGTCTTCCAGGCCCGGCAGCTTGGCCCAATTGTCGTAGTCCAGGGCGTTGCCGCGGATGTAGCACATACCGTTGATCAGCGAAGACCCACCCAGGCCCTTGCCGCGACCGCATTCCATGCGACGGCCGTTCATGTGCGGCTCAGGGTCGGTCTCGTAGGCCCAGTTGTAGCGACGACCCTGCAGCGGGAACGCCAGGGCAGCGGGCATTTGCGTGCGGAAATCCAGGCGATAGTCCGGCCCACCGGCTTCGAGCAGCAGGACGGTGACGCCTTCGTCTTCGGTCAGGCGGGTGGCCAGGGTGTTACCGGCCGAACCGGCACCGATGATGATGTAGTCGTATTCTGTAGTCATAGGTTCTCCGGGGGAGCTGCAAGCTCCAAGCTTCAAGCTGCAAGAAAAAGCAGCGAGCGGTGTCTGCGCGATTGAAGCGGACGGCAAGCACAAGCAGCTTTTGATCTTGCTTCTAACTTGAAGCTTGTAGCTCGCCGCTTACCGCTGCTCAGAACACTGAGCTGTAATCGCCCAGTTCGACCTGTACCGATTTGATACGGGTGAAGTTGTTCAGCGAACTGATGCCGTTCTCCCGGCCCACGCCCGATTGCTTGTAACCGCCGACCGGCATTTCGGCGGCCGATTCGCCCCAGGCGTTGATCCAGCAGATGCCGGCTTCGAGCTGATGAATCACGCGGTGCGCGCGGTTCAGGTCGCGGGTCACGACGCCGGCGGCCAGGCCGAAGTCGGTGTCATTGGCGCGACGGATCACTTCTTCTTCGGTTTCATAGGTGAGGATGCTCATCACCGGACCAAAGATTTCTTCGCGCACGATGGTCATCTCATCGGTGCAATCGGTGAACACGGTCGGCGCAACAAACGCGCCCTTGGCCAATTCGCCTTCAGTCAAACGACCGCCGCCGCACAGCAGGCGCGCGCCCTCGGCCTTGCCTTTCTCGATGTAGCCCAACACGCTTTCCATGTGGGCGAAGCTGACCAGCGGCCCGAAGTTGGTGTTTTCATCTTCTGGATTGCCGATGCGAATACGTGCCACGCGCTCGGCGATCTTGGCTTCGAAAGCTGCCTTGAGATGGCTCGGCACGAACACCCGGGTGCCGTTGGTGCAGACCTGGCCGGAGCTGTAGAAGTTGGCCATCATCGCGGTGTCGGCAGCACGATCCAGGTCGGCGTCGTCGAAGATGATCAGCGGTGACTTGCCGCCCAGTTCCATGGTCACGTCCTTGAGCGACGAGCTCGAGGCGCTGGCCATGACTTTCTTGCCGGTGTCGGTGCCGCCGGTGAACGAGATTTTCTCGATGCGCGGGTGCTCGGTCAGCCAGGTGCCGACTTCACGGCCGCTGCCCGTCAGCACGTTGAACACCCCCGCTGGAACGCCGGCTTCGGTGTAGATCTCGGCCAGTTTCAGGGTGGTCAGCGAGGTGACTTCGCTCGGCTTGAAGATCATCGCGTTGCCAGCGGCCAGGGCCGGGGCCGATTTCCACAACGCGATCTGGATCGGGTAGTTCCACGCGCCGATGCCGGCCACCACGCCCAGGGGTTCGCGACGGGTGTAGACGAACGAAGTGGTGCGCAGCGGCACCTGCTCGCCTTCGATGGCGGGCACTAGGCCGGCGTAGTATTCCAGCACGTCGGCGCCGGTGACGATGTCGACGTAGCGGGTTTCGGAATAGGCTTTGCCAGTGTCGAGGGTTTCCAGGGCGGCCAACTCATCGTTGCGCTCGCGCAGGATATCTACGGCGCGGCGCAGGATGCGCGAACGCTGCATGGCGGTCATGGCGGCCCAGACTTTCTGGCCTTTTTCGGCGCTGACCACGGCGCGCTCGACGTCTTCTTTCGTGGCCCGCTGCACCTGGGCGAGTACTTCACCGTTGGCCGGGTTGATGGCTTCGAAAGTGGCGTCGCCGCTGGCATCGCTGTACGCGCCATCGATGTAGAGTTTTTGCAGTTCGAAACGGGCCATAAAGTCCTCGCAAGTGCATGAGTGGTTGGCTGACCACCGGGGCGTGTCGTCTACAGCTGACTACGCGGTTCGGTGGCGGTTCAGGAGCCGAGCGGTTCTGTGTGCTCTGTTACCCCTGCCTTGGCCAATTGGAAATCCATGTATTCGTAAGCGATCCGGTGCGCCTGGGCGGTATCGAACGCGTCTCCCGACAGCGCCCCGCGCAGCCACAAACCGTCAATCAACGCGGCCAGGCCCCGTGCCGCGCTACGTGCCTCATCGAGGGGCAACACGCGGCGGAACTGGCAACACAGGTTGGAATACAGACGGTGATCGTTGATCCGCTGCAACCTGTGCAAAGACGGGTGGTGCATGCTGGTGGCCCAAAAGGCCAACCAGGTTTTCATTGCCGGGCCATTGACCTGGCTGGCGTCGAAGTTGCCTTCGATGATCACCTGCAGGTGAGCCCGTGGGCTTGGGTCCTCCAGCGCCTGACGGCGTGCAGTGACGTTCTCGCTCAGGACACTCATCAGGTACTGGGCCGTGGCCGCGATCAGGCCATTCTTGTCCTTGAAGTAGTGGCTGATGATGCCGTTGGAGACACCGGCCAAACGGGCGATCAGCGCAATGCTGGCGTCCCCCATCCCGACCTGATCGACCGCTTGCATAGTGGCTTCGATCAATTGCTGGCGGCGGATGGGTTGCATACCGACCTTGGGCATCTGGTACATCTCCTTAGGCCATCCGATGGATGAGTGTTGTCTATCGGAATGAAGGCCAGTCTATTTTGTTTTGATTGAACGTTCAATCAACAAAAATAAGTTCTATGACAAGTCGTCGCTATTTGCCGGGGCGAGGACTTTTGGGGATGTCTTTATAACACTCGTCGGTTGGCATGTAGGCCAAATGCGCTTGATCGCTGGAATACTGTTGTGGTGAGGGGATTTGCATTCCAAGTCAAGCCGGTCAGCAGTTCAGAATCACCCAAACAAAAACGCCGCGATCGTCTCGCGGCGTTTTTTTCGGTTTCGCTTAGCCCAGGTTTTTGCCGAGCAGTGCGTGGTACAGCTCACTGTCGCCAAGAATCCCGACGACCTGTTGGTTATCGTGAAGCACCAGCTTGTTGCCGGTCTGGTAGCGAATCTGCAGCGCGTCGCGCATGCCGATGTTGGAGTCCACCAGGGTCGGACGACGGCCCAGGCCTTCGACGGCTTGGCCCGGGGCCCAGTTCTGCAGGTCCAGCACCGCGCCGTTCTGGCGGGCGCCCTTGATGGTGTTGCCTTCGGCCAGATCGAGCCAGGAGTCGCCGCCCGGATCCAGGCACACCGAACCGTTGATGCGCTTGCAGTTGTCCAGGGTGCGCATCAGGCTGCGGCCACAGAGCACGTTCAGCGGGTTGGTGTGGGCGACGAAGGTGCGCACGTAATCGTCGGCCGGGTTCAGCACGATTTCTTCCGGCTTGCTGTACTGGATGATCCGGCCGTCTTTCATGATCGCGATCCGGCTGCCCAGCTTCAGGGCTTCGTCCAGGTCATGGCTGACGAACACAATGGTCTTGCTCAGTTTGCGTTGCAATTCCAGCAATTCGTCCTGCAAACCCTGGCGGATCAGTGGGTCGAGGGCCGAGAAAGGTTCGTCCATCAGCAGGATATCGGCGTCCATCGCCAGGGCGCGGGCCAGACCGACCCGTTGCTGCATGCCGCCGGACAACTCGTCCGGTTTCTTGTTGCGCCACTGGGTCAGGCCCACCAGCTCAAGTTTTTCATCCACCAGCTTCTTGCGTTCCTTTTCCGGCCGGCCCTGCATTTCCAGGCCGAAGCTGATGTTTTCGCGCACCGTCAGCCAGGGCATCAGGGCGAACTTCTGGAACACCATGGCAATGCGCTTGGTGCGCATCATCTTCAGTTCGGCCGGGCTGCAGGAGGCGATGTCGATCTGCCGGCCTTCATGCTCGACGAACAACTTCCCGCGACTGACGGTGTTCAAGCCGTTGATGCAACGCAGCAGGCTGGATTTACCGGAGCCGGACAGCCCCATCAGTACGCAGATTTCGCCTTTTTCAATGTCCAGGCTGGCTTTTTCGACACCGACGATTTGCCCGGTTTTCTTCAGGATTTCGTTGCGCGTCATGCCTTGGTCGAGCAGCTTGAGGGCTTCACGTGGATCTTTGGAGAAGATCACGTCGACCTCTTCGAAGCGGATTATGCTCATGCGTCACCCCCTACTTTGGCGTCGGGTTGCTTGCAGATTCGGTCGAGCATGATTGCCAGCAATACGATCGCCAGGCCTGCTTCGAAGCCCAGGGCGATATCAGCGGTGTTCAGTGCGTTGACCACGGGTTTGCCCAGCCCGTCGGCACCCACCAGCGCGGCGATGACCACCATCGACAACGACAGCATGATGCATTGGGTGATACCGGCCGCGATGCTGGGCATCGCATGGGGCAGTTCGATACGGGACAGCAGTTGGCGACGGGAGCAGCCGAAGGCTTTGCCGGCGTCCATCAGTTCGTCCGGAACGTCGCGGATACCCAGGTAGGTCAAGCGGATGGGCGCGGCAATCGCGAACACCACCGTCGAGATCAGACCGGGGACCACACCCAGCCCGAAAAGGGTCAGGGTAGGAATGAGGTAAACGAAGGTCGGTACGGTCTGCATCAGATCGAGCACCGGACGCATCATGGTGTAGAACAGCGGCTTGTGCGCGGCAACAATGCCCAGCGGCACGCCGATCAAGACACAGACCAGGGTCGCGAACAGCACCTGGGCCAGGGTTTCCATGGTTTCCTGCCAGTAACCCAGGTTCAGGATAAGCAGAAAGGCTGCGATAACGAAGACCGTCAGGCCCCACTTGCGCTGGATAAAATGCGCCAGTAGAGCGATGAGGCCGATCAAGACAAGCGGGTTGAACCAGGTCAGCGCAAACGTCACGCCGTGAATCATCGTTTCCAGTGACAAGGCGATGGCATCGAATGTGTTGGCGCCGTGTTGCGTCAACCAGTCGACAAAGCCCGCAATGTACTGGCCCAAGGGTATTTTCTGATCAATCAGCATGGTAGTGAACATCCGCATGCAAGGAATAAACAGCCCGGACGAGCGAACCCGCCCGGCATAAAAGCATTACTGCGCAAGCTTGGCTTTCACGGCTTCCAGGCCGGGTTTACCGTCAATGGTGGTCACGCCAGCGAGCCAGGTATCGAGTACCTGTGGGTTTTTCTTCAGCCAGGCCTTGGCGGCTGCGTCAGGCTTCATCTTGTCGTCAAGCACGTTGCCCATCAGCGTGCTTTCCATGTCCAGGGTGAAGGTCAGGTTTTTCAACAACTGACCTACGTTGCTGCATTCCTGGACGTAGCCTTTGCGGGTATTGGTGTAGATGGTTGCCTGGCCGAAATTCGGACCGAAGTACTCGTCACCACCGGTGAGGTACTTCATTTTGAAGCGGGTGTTCATTGGATGTGGTTCCCAGCCGAGGAACACCACGGCGGTGCTGCGGCGCTCGGCGCGATCGACCTGTGACAACATGCCGGCTTCGCTGGACTCGACGATCTTGAAGCCGGCGTCCTTCAGGCCGAAGGCATTCTTGTCGATCATGCTCTGGATCAGGCGGTTGCCGTCGTTACCCGGTTCGATGCCGTAGATCTTGCCGTCCAGTTCCTTCTTGAACTTGGCGATGTCGGCGAAATCCTTCAGCCCTTTGTTATAGAGCTCTTCGGGCACCGCCAGGGTGTACTTGGCGTTTTCCAGGTTGGCCCGCACCGTATCCACGGTGCCGGCTTCGCGGTAGGCTTTGATGTCGTTTTCCATCGTCGGCATCCAGTTGCCGAGGAACACATCCATGTTCTTGCCGTCGGCCAGGGACTTGTAGGTCACCGGTACGGAAATCATGGTGGTCTTGGTTTTGTAGCCCAGGGCCTCAAGTACCACGCTGGTGGTGGCGGTGGTCACGGTGATGTCGGTCCAGCCGACATCGGAGAAGTTGACGGTGCTGCACTGCGCGGGTTCAGCAGCGTTGGCCAGCATCGGAAGACTCAGCATGGCGGCCAACAACAACGGCGTGGAACCTTTCATGGGTGGACTCCTGGTGTTTTATCGGCGGTGTCCGGTCAGGACCACCGCGCTTATTGGGGTTGCGGTTGGTGGCGCGTGGGCACTCTTCGACACGCGGCCTTGCAAACGAGCCGTAACCGATCATGTACCAGTGCAAATCTGTCGCCTACAGGGTGCGTCGTATCCAGTACAGGGAGGGTCGCATCCAGTGTCAGTGACGTCGTTTACAGATTTTTTTCACCCTTGGCTGGCCTCTGATACGCAAAAAACGTCGTAAAACCGGGGCAAAGGGCGGGCGACGTCGGTGGGCATGATTGCGTCGGTGTCAGACGTCGAACGCCCTGGCAAAAGCCGGATGATGCGGGCATCCCGGCGTTGAGCGTAGCAGCTCCGCCACCGGGCGCTCCTGCGCCCGGATGTGCCTGTTCTGGAGGTTCTCGGCAATGGCAATCAGCGTGTTCGACCTGTTCAAAATTGGTATCGGCCCGTCCAGTTCCCACACCGTGGGCCCCATGCGCGCTGCAGCGCTGTTCGTTGAAGCGATGCGCGCGAAGTCGTTGCTGCGCGATGTGCGTCGGATCGAGGTGCAATTGTTCGGTTCGTTGTCAGCAACAGGCATCGGCCATGGCAGTGACAACGCGGTGATCATGGGCTTGATGGGCGAGTGGCCAGACGCAATCGATCCGTCGCAGATTGGCCCGCGCATCGAGTTGTTGCGCCAAACCCAGACCCTGCTGCTGGACGGTCGCCTGCCGGTGCCTTTCGTCTGGTCCCGGGATATGCGCCTGCTTGACGAAAACCTGCCGTTCCACCCCAACGCGATGACGCTGGTGGCCGAGGGTGACCACGGCGAGTTGCACCGCGACACCTATTATTCAGTCGGCGGTGGCTTCGTCGTCGATCAGGCCCAGGCGTCCAGCGGCGTGGTGGATCTGGACGTCACTGAACTGCCTTACGATTTTTCCAGTGCCGAAGAACTGCTCCAGTTGTGTAGCACCCACAACCTTCGGGTGGCCGAGCTCATGATGGCCAACGAAAAGGTCTGGCGCTCGGAGGAGGAGATCCGCAGCGGCCTGATGAAACTCTGGCGGGCGATGCAGGATTGCGTCGAGCAGGGTCTCAAGCATGAGGGCATCTTGCCCGGCGGTTTGAATGTGCGCCGGCGAGCGGCCAAGCTGCACCGCAGCCTGCAAGAGCTGAACAAGCCCAATGTCATCGGCTCGACTCTCAGCGCCATGGAATGGGTCAACCTGTTCGCCCTGGCGGTCAATGAAGAAAACGCCGCCGGTGGGCGCATGGTCACGGCCCCGACCAATGGTGCGGCGGGGATCATTCCGGCGGTGCTGCATTACTTCATGAAATTCAGCGAAGCGGTCACCGATGCCAACGTCGTGGATTACTTCCTCGGCGCGGCGGCGGTGGGCATCCTGTGTAAAAAGAACGCCTCTATTTCCGGTGCCGAAGTCGGTTGCCAAGGGGAGGTGGGCTCGGCCTGCGCCATGGCGGCGGCCGGCCTGGCGGAGATCCTCGGTGCGACGCCTGAGCAACTGTGCAACGCGGCGGAAATCGGCCTGGAGCACAACCTTGGCCTGACCTGCGATCCGGTGGGCGGCCTGGTGCAGGTGCCGTGTATCGAGCGCAACGCGATAGCCGCGGTGAAAGCCATCAACGCCGCGCAGATGGCGCTGCGCGGAGACGGCCAGCACTTCATCTCTCTGGACCGGGTGATCCGCACCATGCGCGATACCGGCGCCGACATGCATGACAAATATAAAGAGACCTCGCGCGGTGGACTGGCGGTCAGTGCGGTGGAGTGCTGATCGCCTCCCCCGAGGCGATCGCATATCGCTCACAAAATGCCCACCGATCCACAAACGCGCCACCTTTTAGCGCGTCGCAAACAGACATGACACCGTTTGTCGGACCCACCGCTGTTCGTCCCTCGACCGTTCGTCATTCGCACCTGTGGTGATACCGGTTGCGCAAGTGGCGCAGCCCAGTTCCCACAAGTGCTACCGTTCTGCTCACGGCCAACGGTGGCGGGTGCCTGCCGCCCCTGATGGCACCTATAACCCACACTCATTGCGTGCCTTATTTAGACTGGCCGCAATGTCGTTTTCAGGATTTATTGAACACGCATTCAATTTAGGCATGGCAATTGCTCTATCGATGCAAAGCCCGTCTCTTGCGTAGAGACCGAGGGCAACAACCAATAAAAAGAGCCTCCGCCTGAGGCCATCACTTGCTTTGTGTGAGGAGATACCGCGATGACGACGTCCAACTCAGGGGCTCAACCCCAGAACCGTGCGCCTCAATCCATCGGCTTTTTGCTGCTGGACAATTTCACGCTCATTTCCCTGGCGTCCGCGGTGGAGCCGCTGCGCATGGCCAACCAGCTGTCCGGTCGTGAGCTGTATCGCTGGACCACCCTCACTGTTGATGGCGGCCAGGTCTGGGCCAGTGATGGCTTGCAAATCACGCCGGACGCGGCCATGCACAAAGCGCCGCCCATCGACACCGTCATTGTGTGTGGCGGCGTCGGCATTCAGCGCACCGTCACCCGTGAACACGTGTCATGGCTGCAGAGCCAGGCCCGTCAGTCCCGGCGCCTCGGCGCGGTCTGCACCGGCAGTTGGGCCTTGGCCTGCGCGGGTCTGCTGGATGGCTTCGATTGCAGTGTGCACTGGGAATGTCTGGCGGCAATGCAGGAAGCCTTTCCGCGGGTATCGATGAGCACCCGTCTGTTCACCCTCGACCGCAACCGCTTCACCAGTTCCGGCGGCACCGCGCCACTGGACATGATGCTGCACCTGATCAGCCGCGATCACGGCCGCGAGTTGTCGGCAGCGATCTCCGAAATGTTTGTCTATGAGCGCATTCGCAACGAGCAGGATCACCAGCGCGTGCCACTCAAGCACATGCTGGGCACCAATCAGCCGAAGTTGCAGGAAATCGTCGCGCTGATGGAGGCCAATCTCGAAGAGCCGATCGACCTGGACGAACTGGCGGTGTACGTCGCCGTCTCCCGGCGCCAGTTGGAGCGCTTGTTCCAGAAATACCTGCATTGCTCGCCGTCGCGCTATTACCTCAAGCTGCGGCTGATCCGGGCGCGGCAACTGCTCAAGCAGACGCCGATGTCGATCATCGAAGTGGCGTCGGTGTGCGGTTTCGTCTCCACGCCGCACTTCTCCAAGTGCTACCGCGAATACTTCGGCATTCCACCGCGCGACGAGCGCGTCGGCTCCAACACCGCGCAGCAGGTGGCGATGATGCCGCTGCCACAGGCGCTGGTGCTGTCGCCATTGTCCGGCCCGCTGTCAGCGTTGAGCCAGGCACGTAATGAGTCGACGTTTGCCAGTGTGAGGCTCTAAGACCGAGGCGCCGTCAATCGCGAGCAGGCTCGCTCCCACAGGTTCTGTGATCGACACCGAATCACTGTGGGAGCGAGCCTGCTCGCGATAGGTTTTTCAGACGTTCTGGTTTTTCTGATACTCCGCCAAAGCCGGCAGCAGTTGCAGATCAATCGCCCGACGCACAGCGGGCAGGATGGTGGCGCTGCTGGTGTACATATTCCTGACCATCATGCGCAACTCATTGGCGCGGGCCGTGTCCAGCCCGCGCACCGCACACTCGCAGGCCTGCTCGGCAGTGGAGCCGCTGGGTATTTGCAGCCCCAGGGCCTTGAGCTGGCCCAGCAGGTCTTCCTGGTCGATCAAATCGGCGTGCATCATGACGCTTTTCCTTGTTCAGGGATTGGGGTCGTGACTCGATTCTGGTAGCCGGTCGAAGCGGCGGCAAGGGCAAACTGTCGGCATGGCCCGGATACCTATGAGCAGGTCGTTTTCGGCTAACTCCGGCTGTCCCGGACTGGGCACACTGGCCCCAAGCTGAATCACGACGGTTTGGTCACCCTCGCGCAACAGCTCCTCCAGTAACGCAACTGCCCCGATCCAGTCACGGCTTGATCGGGGATTTTTTTGCCTGGGTGAATCAGAGGGTGATGGGGTGTTGGACAGACCGCTATCGCGAGCAGGCTCGCTCCCACAGGTCTTGTGCACGACACAGAACCCCTGTGGGAGCGAGCCTGCTCGCGATGAACGATGACGCGGTCTACCGTTGCAACACCAGAATCTTCGACAGCAACTCATCGCGATCCACATAGCACCCTTGGAAATGCCGGGCTCCGGTGGCGGGGTCGAAGGCATTGCGGGCGTGCAGGGTACGGCGGTTGTCGAAGCACCAGAGCTGGCCGGGTTCAAGCCTTTGCATCAGGCGAAACTGCGGCTCGCGGGTCAGGGCGATGAAGCGGCGATAGGCACGGTAAAGTCTAGGCATCTGCTCGACCGAGGTGTCGAACGGCCCGCGCAGGAAGTTCGCCATGCGGATCTCCGAGACCTGTCCCAGGGCATCCAGCGCGATGATGGGCGCCAGGCAGCGGTAATCACTGTGGCGGTCCTTGTTGCGAAACTCCACCGGGATTTCACACAGCGCGGCAAAGGCCTCGGCGTCTTCCTGGCGCAGCGCCTCGGCGATGGCAAAACCGTCGACAAATAGGCTCTCGCCGCCGTCGGCGTCATTCACCAGGCAATGCAGAAACTGCAATCCTGGTTGCAGCTCCCGGGTGGGCAGGTCGCTGTGCAGCGGCAGGTTGAAAGCGGTGTAGGCGTTACTGTCGGCATCGGCCTTGGATTGCACGTTGAACAGCACGCCGAAGTTGCTCTGGCGGATGAACGAAATCTGCTGGGCGATCAGTTTCAGCGAGCCGGGTTCGGTGGGTACGCCGCGCACCTGGGTCAGGCCGATGTCGCGCACCGCCAGCAACCATTGCAGCAACGTATCGGTGTCGTCCATCAACGCCTGGTAATCGAACACCGGCAGTTGCAGGTCGTGCTGCCAGAGCTGGCGCTTGGGCTTGCTCGCCAGGCGTTCAGTCCTGGACTGATCATCGTAGGCATGGGCGCGCAGCCAGCCCGGGTCGAAACGGCTTTGGTGACCGTCCTGCCAATCCACGCACAGGCAGCCTTCACTGTCGAGACGGGTCGCGCCGGGGGCCAGGTCTTCAGGTACATCGACGATTTCCAGCACCTGCTCGCGGGTCACGGTGTAGACGCATTGCGCGCAGGGGCAGTTGTCCCGCAGCCACTGATGATGGAAGGGGCTGATTCGACCGTCGGCCCAGGTGACCTGCACCCGGTCGGTCAAGGGCGTCACTGCGGTCAATGCACAGATCAGGGGATAACGGCGGAAGTCGGCAAAAGCGGCGGCGGTGTTCATGGCGATCTCCTGTTCGGGTTTTATCGGGCCGGCGGCAATGCGATGACCCGGCCGATATAGGCCGGCGGCGACAGGTCGGATTGCTCCGTGAGCAGGGCTTTGAGCTTGCCCAGGGTCTGTTCCGTGAAGGGCGCCGAGCGCGGGCCAGCCAGGTCGACGTGCAGCAGCATCTGCTCGTTTCCGGCCAGTTCCTTATCGCCGCCGACCAGGTGCAGGCTGTGGTAGAGATGCAGGCGTTTGGCGTCGTGGCCGATGATCTGTGTACGCACCTCGACCTGGGCGTCGAGCTTCACTTCGTGCAGGTAGTTCAAGTGCAGTTCGAGGGTGAACAGCGAGTGGCCGCTGGCTTCGCGGTTCTGGCTGTCCATGCCCAGGTGATCCATCAGTGCGTCGGTCGCGTAGCTGAAGATCAACAGGTAAAAGGCATCGCGCAGATGGCCGTTGTAATCGACCCATTCGGGGAGGATGCGGGTTTGGTAGGTGGTGAGGGTGGGCATGTTTCTGGTTCCGACAGTTGTGGTGACTGGGCTGGCGTTATCGCGAGCAGGCTCGCTCCCACAATGAACTTCTGGGTGAGACAGATCGCATTCACACCTCAAATCCTGTGGGAGCGAGCCTGCTCGCGATGGGGCCAGACCTGCTGATCCAAAAAACCAAGGTTTACTCGCTGAAGGCCATCCCATGCTTTTCTTTGGTGGTCTTCACCGCTTCCAGCACTGCCAGCAGGCAATCATCACGATAGCGCTCCAGGGCCGAGATGCTGCGGCTGCCCAGTTGCTCGCTCGTGCCGTCCACCACATCGTCGATCAGCTTGTCGGTCAGCTCCGGCGCCGGCAGGTAGGTCCACGGCAACTGCAACGCAGGGCCGAATTGAGCCATGAAATGGCGCATTCCGGCATCGCCACCGGCCAGTGTGTAAGTCAGGAACGTGCCCATGAACGACCAGCGCAAGCCGGCGCCAAAACGGATGGCATCGTCGATTTCGCCGGTGGTAGCCACACCGTCGTTGACCAGGTGCAGGGCTTCGCGCCAAAGCGCTTCGAGCAACCGGTCGGCAATGAAACCGGGCACTTCCTTGCGTACATGCAGTGGGCGCATGCCGAGGGATTCGTAGACTTTCATCGCCGCTTGCACCGCTTCGGGCGCGGTGTTTTTGCCGCCGACGACTTCCACCAGCGGCAACAGGTAGACCGGGTTGAACGGGTGCCCGACCACGCAGCGTTCCGGGTGGGTGGAACCTTCATAGAACTCGCTTGGCAGCAGTCCCGATGTGCTGGAACCAATCAGCGCATTGGGCTTGGCGGCGGCGCTGATCTGGCCGTGCAGCTCGAGCTTCAGCTCCAGGCGCTCGGGGGCGCTTTCCTGGATGAAATCGGCGTCGCGCACGCATTCTTCGATGGTCGCGACAAAGCGCAGCCGATCCTGGGAGGCGCCGGGTGCCAGGCCTTGTTTCTCCAGTGCGCCCCAAGCGTTGGCCACGCGTTTGCGCAGTGCTGCCTCGGCACCCGGCGCCGGGTCCCAGGCCACGACGTCCAGGCCATGGGCCAGGGCGCGACTGACCCAGCCGCTGCCGATAACACCGCTGCCCAGGGCGGCGAAGGTCTTGATGTCGGTGATAAAGCTCATGGTGATTTCCTGAAAGGGTTCGCTGATCTAAATGTGGGAGCGAGCCTGCTCGCGATGGCGCTGTGTCAGTCGGCACATCAGTCGCCTGTTTCACCGCTATCGCGAGCAGGCTCGCTCCCACAGGGGAAGGTGTCGGTTGGGTTTAGCCGCGGGTGGTCAGACCCATCTTCTTGCGCCCCTCCGCCGGGGTGAGCACGCGCGCGCCGAGGCGGCTGAGGATTTCGCTGGCGCGCTCCACCAGTTGGCCATTGGTGGCGAGCACGCCTTTGTCCAGCCACAGGTTGTCTTCCAGGCCGACCCGCACGTTGCCACCCAGCAGCACCGCCTGGGCGGCCATCGGCATTTGCATGCGGCCGATGCCGAAGCCGGCCCACACCGCGTCCGCCGGCAAGTTGTCGACCATGGCTTTCATGGTGGTGGTGTCGGCCGGCGCTCCCCATGGGATGCCCAGGCAAAGCTGGAACAGCGGGTTGTCCAACAGGCCTTCCTTGATCATCTGCTTGGCGAACCACAGGTGGCCGGTGTCGAAGATCTCCAGCTCGGCCTTGACCCCCAGTTCGCTGATGCGCTTGGCCCCGGCCCGCAGTTGCGCCGGGGTGGAAACGTAAATGGTGTCGCCATCGCCGAAGTTCAGGGTGCCGCAATCCAGGGTGCAGATTTCCGGCAGCAGTTCCTCGACATGGGCCAGGCGGGTCAGCGGGCCCACCAGGTCGGTATTGGGGCCGAACTCCATGGGATTTTCGCCGCCGCCGATCTCCAGATCACCGCCCATGCCGGCGGTGAGGTTGACGATGATGTCCACGTCCGCCTCGCGGATGCGCTCCATCACTTCGCGGTACAACGCCACGTCACGGCTGAACTTGCCGGTCTGCGGATCGCGAACGTGGCAGTGGACCACCGTGGCGCCGGCCTTGGCGGCCTCAACGGCGGCCGCGGCGATCTGTTTCGGGGTGACCGGCACGTGTGGGCTTTTGGCGGTCGTGTCGCCAGCACCGGTGAGTGCGCAGGTGATGATGACGTCGTGGTTCATGGTGCAGGTTCCTTACAGGCGTGATGAGTCACTGCGCAGCCGATTGGCGCTGCGCAGATGGATGGCGTTTGTTCAGTTGCTGGTCAGTTTCAGGTTGTCGGCGGCAGGCTTGCCATCGAAGGTGGTGACGCCTTCGAGCCAGCGTTGCTTGTCTTGCGGATTATCCTTGAGCCATTGCTTGGCCGATTCGAGCGGGTCCTTGTGATCCAGCAGTGGCTGCATCATCCGGCTCTCGTCTTCGGCGGTGAATGTCAGGTTGCTCAGCAGACGGCTGACGTTCGGGCATTTTTGCGCGTAGTCCGGCGCGGTGACGGTCCATACGGTGGCCATGCCTTCGTTCGGGCCGAGGGCGTCTTCGCTGCCGGTGAGGTAGGTCATTTGCACGTTGACGTTCATCGGGTGCGGCGCCCAGCCGAAGAACACCACGGCTTCCTTGCGGCGCACGGCGCGGTCCACGGCGGCGAGCATGCCGGCTTCGCTGGATTCCACCAGTTGGAATTTGCCCAGGCCGAACTGGTTCTTGGCGATCATCGCCTTGATCTGGGTGTTGGCGCCGGAACCGGGTTCGATGCCGTAGATCTTGCCGCCCAGTTCTTTCTCGAATTTGGCGATGTCAGCGAAAGTCTTCAGGCCTTTGTCGGCCAGATAAGTCGGCACGGCCAGGGTGGCGCGGGCGTCCTTGAGGCTGGGTTGCTCCAGGACCTTGACCTGTTTGGCCTCGACGAACGGGGTGATGGTCTGGGTCATCAGTGGGTTCCAATAGCCCAGGAACATGTCCAGGCGCTGGTCGCGGATGCCGGCGAAAATGATTTGCTGGGAGGCGCTGGTCTGTTTGGTCTTGTAGCCGAGGCCGTCGAGCAACACTTGGGTCATGGCGCTGGTGGCGATGACATCGGTCCAGTTGACCACACCCAGGCGCACGTTCTGGCACGCGGCGGGATCGGCCGCCATCGCAGCGGAACTCAGGAAGGTGGTGGTGCTGAGTGCAAGAACGCAGGAGCTGATCAGTCGTTTCATGTCGGGTTCCTCGGCAGTCTTTGTTATGGGTTCCGGCATCTGCGCGCCGGTAATGCCAAGTTACGCAGCCAGCCCGCCGGCAAAACGCACAGCGGCGACTCGCTCTTGCACTGCAGCGACCTGTGGCGTATCAAGGAGCGCACGCTACCCGCCAACCGAGTGCGCTACATGTCCCAGGATTTCTACTTCTTGTTGATGCCGGGTTTTTCGGCCATCGGTTTCATTTCGGCCATCGAACCGTTGCGGGTCGCCAACCGCTTTCGCGGTGAGTTGTACCGTTGGCATGTGTTGAGCGCCGATGGCGGGGCGGTGCTGGCAAGCAATGGCATGTCGGTCAACGCTGATGCCGCGTTGGAGTCATTGAAGAAAGGCGCGACCCTCTGGGTGGTGGCGGGGTTCGAACCGCTCAAGTTCGTGACCCCGGCGTTGGAGCGCTGGCTGCATAGGCTGGACAACGAGGGCGTCACCCTGGGCGGCATCGACACCGGCAGTGTGGTCCTGGCTGAGGCGGGGCTGCTGGAAGGCCATCGCGTAACCCTGCACTGGGAAGCGATCGAGGCGTTCAAGGAATCTTATCCACAGCTGAGTGTGACCCAGGAACTGTTCGAAATTGACCGCCGGCGCATCACCTGCGCCGGCGGCACTGCGTCCATCGACCTGATGCTGGACCTGATCGGCCAGGCCCATGGCCCGCAACTGGCGATTGAGGTCAGCGAACAATTCGTGCTCGGCCGCATCCGTCCGCGCAAAGACCACCAGCGCATGGAAATTGCCAGCCGCTATGGCATTCGCAACAAGAAGCTGGTGCACGTCATCGGCGAGATGGAAACCCACAGCGAGCCGCCCCTGAGCACCTTGGCCCTGGCCGAATCCATCAACGTCACCCGCCGCCAGCTCGAACGCCTGTTCCGCCTGCACCTGAACGACACTCCCAGCAACTTCTACCTGCGCCTGCGCCTGGAAAAGGCCCGGCAACTGTTGCGCCAGACCGACATGAGTGTGCTGGAAGTGAGCATCGCCTGCGGTTTCGAGTCACCGTCGTACTTCACCCGCAGTTATCGAGCGAGGTTTGAACGGTGCCCGCGGGAAGATCGGCGGCGCCAGGGGGATGGGCGGGAGGTGGTTTGACAGGCTTTTATACTCAATTATACTCGCGACTATAAATTATACCTGTCGCCATAATTGAGTATAAAACCATGTCCAAGCACCCCGGTTTTGTCTTTCGGCGCCCAGATCTGGCCCGCAATATTGTCGATGGGCTGGTCGGCGCCGGGATCCAGGATTACACCTCAGGCCTGTTCCTGGCCGCTCCGAGACGTACCGGAAAAAGTACCTTCCTGCGCGAAGACTTGATTCCCGAATGCGAGACGCGTGGCTGGCTCGCTGTTTACGTCGACTTGTGGGCCAACAAGGAAAAAGACCCTGCCGACCTGATTGCCTCGGCTATTGCCGCAGCGCTGGTGCCTTATGAAAAGGGCATTCGCAAGCTGGCCAAGTCCATGGGCATCGACAAACTCAGCTTCTTGCGCACGTTGTCCTGGGATTTCAGCCTGCCGCAACTGCCTGAAGGTGCGACGCTGACCCAGGCGCTGGAGTTATTGCACAGCGCTGCCGATAAAACCGTGGTGCTGGTGATCGACGAAGCCCAGCATGCGTTGACCACCGAGGCCGGGGTCAATGCGATGTTCGGCCTCAAGGCCGCCCGCGATCAACTCAACCAGGGGCGTGAAGACGCTACCAGCGGCCTGCGCCTGGTGTTCACCGGCTCCAATCGCGACAAGCTCGCTCATCTGGTACTCAGCCGCAATCAACCCTTCTATGGTTCCAGCATCACGCCATTCCCACTGTTGGGCAAGGAGTTCACCAAAGCCTATGCCGCCCATTTGAACGCTCATCTGGCCCAAACCAACCAGTTCAATGCTGATGACCTCGACCAGGCATTTGAGCTGGTAGGGCGCCGCCCTGAAATGTTACGTAGCGTCATTGGCGAAATTGCCCTGGAGCTGGGGGAGGCGAGTCATTTGGGCGAATTGCTGCGCAGCAGCGCCGAAATGCTGCGCGCCGGCGTCTGGACCGAATTTGAAAGCGCCTGGAATGCCCTGACGGTGCCACAACGGGCCGTGTTGCAGGTCATGGCCGAGCGCTCGCAAAACAACGAACCCTTTGCGCCCTTCACCGATTCGACGTTGGAAGCTGTGGGCAAGGTGCTTAGCAGTATGGGAAGCGAAGTCGTGCCCGGCACTCAAACCATCCAATCCTGCATCGATGCCCTGCGTGACAAGGAACTGGTGTGGAAGTCCAATCGGGGTGGTTATGCGCTGGAGGACAAAGCGTTTGCGGATTGGTTGAAGGGGTATCGCAAGCAGCAGAGCTGATCCTGCTCGGTAAGCTGCCACGCAAAGAACCAGTGGCGAGGGGGAAGTGTGGGAGCAAGGCTTGCCCGCGACGAAAGCGGCGCGGTGCATGGGAGAGCGAGGCACCTGTATCGCGGGCAAGCCTTGCTCCCACACAAAAAACTGCCGCAAGTGCAGTGTTTGGCTGAAAGAGGCTTACTTCTTCACCAGCGCCGAACACGCCGCCTTATAAGCCTCATGCTGATACTTGTTCAGCGTCGCGGGCAATGCGAAGTCGTGTTTCTTGTTCTGCGCATTGATAGTCTGCGGCGACAGCAGCGTCACCTCACAACCCTCAAGCAACTGGAAAACCCCTTCGATCTTGAACGTGGTCGGCCCGCCAGCGAACTCGCCTTTCTTGCTGCGCTTCTTGATGGCGATGCGGTCGATACCGTTATCCACCACGAACGCCCGGACCTGGGCGGCGAACGCCTTGACGTTGGCGGCCTCGTCATCATCGTCCAGGGCGATTTTCTTGGTATTCAGCACGACGTGACTCAACGCCTGTTGATCCAGCGAGGCAACGGCGATGATCGCTTCGCTGCCTTTGATTTCGATGCCGCAGATTTTCATGTGAATTCCTTTGCCAATGATGCAAGCAGCTTACCGCGCTAAACGGCTTCTGAAGCATCACTCCTGCCCAATCGACTCCAAAAACTCCGACCGGTCATCACTCACCTGGGCCATGCAGTCGTTTTCGGCGATTTTGTAGGCTTCGCTGCCGGGTTTGGCCGGGAAGGCGGCGATGGCGCAGTCGGCATCGCGTTGTTTTTGCCACAGTTGCTGGGCAACTCTGATTTTGCTGGTGATGTCGTTGAGCTGGGCCTTGTTGTCGGCGTAGAGGGTTTGCAGGCGTTCGTTGAGGCTCTGCAGGTTGTCGGCGAGCAGTTGTTCGGCGGCGGCTTTGCCGTAGGCCGAACAGGCCAGGGTCTGGACGTCGTTTTCCACGGCGTCGCAGGGGTTGTGTTCGGTGTCTTCGGTCGCGTGGGCGACGGTGCTGATCAGGGCCAAAGCCAGGATGATTGATTTCATTGTGTTGCCGCTCGAGTCCAGTGAAAGCCAGTGATGCGGCGGATTCTGGCGTAAGCCTCGGGTAAAGAACAGACGGGTAGGGTGGCCCGCTCATAGCCCTTTGTCGTGGATTGACGCTTTCGGCAATTCCCCTGTCGTTTTTGCACCCGGTCGCCAATGCACCGAGGCATATGCTGGCCCCAAAGCGCCGGCACACGATTCGGCGCATGAATCGCTGACAAAAGGGGACTGCCTGATGAGCCCAGCCGAATTGCACGCCGACAGCATCGTTATCGACGGGCTGATCATTGCCAAGTGGAACCGTGACCTGTTCGAAGACATGCGCAAGGGCGGCCTGACTGCCGCCAACTGCACGGTGTCGGTGTGGGAGGGTTTTCAGGCCACCATCAACAATATTGTGGCCAGCCAGAAACTGATCCGCGAAAACAGCGATCTGGTGATCCCGGTGAAAACCACCGCCGATATCCAGCGCGCCAAGGCTCAAGGCAAGACCGGCATCATCTTTGGCTTCCAGAACGCCCACGCTTTCGAAGACCAGCTTGGCTACGTCGAGATCTTCAAGCAGCTCGGCGTTGGCGTGGTGCAGATGTGCTACAACACCCAGAACCTGGTGGGCACCGGCTGCTACGAGCGTGACGGCGGCCTGTCGGGCTTCGGTCGTGAAATCGTCGCCGAGATGAATCGGGTCGGCATCATGTGCGACCTGTCCCACGTCGGCTCCAAGACCTCCGAAGAGGTCATCCTCGAATCGAAGAAACCGGTCTGCTACTCCCACTGCCTGCCCTCGGGCCTGAAGGAGCACCCGCGCAACAAATCCGATGAAGAGCTGAAGTTCATCGCCGACCACGGCGGTTTTGTCGGCGTGACCATGTTTGCGCCGTTCCTGGCCAAGGGCATCGATTCGACCATCGACGACTACGCCGAGGCCATCGAATACACCATGAACATCGTCGGTGAGGACGCCATCGGCATCGGCACCGATTTCACTCAGGGTCACGGTCAGGATTTCTTCGAAATGCTGACCCACGACAAAGGCTATGCCCGTCGGCTGACCAGCTTCGGCAAGATCATCAACCCCCTGGGCATCCGCACCGTGGGCGAGTTCCCGAACCTCACCGAGACGCTGCTCAAGCGCGGCCATCCAGAGCGGGTGGTGCGCAAGATCATGGGCGAGAACTGGGTCAACGTCCTGAAAGACGTCTGGGGCGAATAAAGCCGCCGCATCACTGAATCCTTAACCTGCGGCCATTAGCGCCGCAGGCATACCACGAATTTTCGGAGTTAAGTTTCCATGGCCAAAATCGCCCCTCAATTGCCTATCGAAGTCGACAGTGAAACCGGTGTCTGGACCTCTGATGCCCTGCCGATGCTCTACGTGCCGCGGCACTTTTTCGTCAATAACCACATGGGCATCGAAGAAGTGCTGGGCGCCGACGCCTACGCCGAGATTCTCTACAAGGCCGGCTACAAATCCGCCTGGCACTGGTGTGAAAAAGAAGCCGAATGCCATGGCCTGGAAGGCGTCGCGGTGTTTGAGCATTACATGAAGCGTCTGTCCCAGCGCGGTTGGGGCTTGTTCAAGATCCAGGACATCGACCTGGATAAAGGCACCGCCAGCGTCAAGCTGGAACACTCGGCGTTCGTCTACGTGTACGGCAAGGTCGGGCGCAAGGTCGACTACATGTTCACCGGCTGGTTTGCCGGTGCCATGGACCAGATTCTCGCCGCCCGTGGCAGTTCGATCCGCACTGTGGCCGAGCAGGTCTACGGCGGTTCCGAAGAAGGCCACGACGACGGCCTGTTCATCGTCAAGCCGTTGTAAGTCGAGGATCGCGCCATGGCTTTTGAAGCAATGTTCCAGCCGATCCAGATCGGCAAACTGACCATCCGCAACCGCGTGCTCAGCACCGCCCACGCCGAGGTCTACGCCACCGACGGCGGCATGACCACCGATCGGTACGTGAAGTATTACGAAGAGAAGGCCAAGGGCGGCATCGGCCTGGCGATCTGTGGTGGATCGTCGGTGGTTGCCATCGACAGCCCGCAGGAATGGTGGAGTTCGGTGAACCTGTCCACCGACCGCATCATCCCGCACTTCCAGAACCTGGCCGACGCCATGCACAAGCATGGCGCCAAGATCATGATCCAGATTACCCACATGGGGCGTCGCTCGCGCTGGGACGGCTTCAACTGGCCGACCCTGATGTCGCCGTCCGGCGTGCGCGAGCCGGTGCACCGTGCGACCTGCAAGACCATCGAGCCGGAAGAAATCTGGCGGGTGATCGGTAACTACGCCCAGGCGGCACGCGGTGGCCTGGACGGCGTCGAGCTGTCCGCCGTGCACCAGCACATGATCGACCAGTTCTGGAGCCCGCGGGTCAACAAGCGTACCGACGAATGGGGCGGCAGCTTCGAGGGGCGGATGAAGTTCGGCCTGGAAGTGCTCAAAGCCGTACGCGCCGAAGTGGGCGATGACTTCTGCGTGGGCATGCGCATCTGCGGTGATGAGTTCCACCCGGACGGCCTGTCCCACGAGGACATGAAGCAGATCGCCAAGTACTACGACGACACCGGCATGCTGGATTTCATCGGTGTGGTGGGCTCGGGTTGCGACACCCATAACACCCTGGCCAACGTTATCCCGAACATGAGTTATCCACCGGAGCCATTCCTGCACCTGGCCGCCGGTATCAAGGAAGTGGTCAAGGTTCCGGTGCTGCACGCGCAGAACATCAAGGACCCGAACCAGGCCACGCGGATCCTCGAGGGCGGTTACGTCGACATGGTCGGTATGACCCGTGCCCACATCGCCGACCCGCACCTGATCGCCAAGATCAAGATGGGCCAGATCGACCAGATCAAGCAGTGCGTCGGCGCCAACTACTGCATCGACCGCCAGTACCAGGGCCTGGATGTGCTGTGCATCCAGAACGCTGCGACCTCCCGTGAATACATGGGCGTGCCGCACATCATCGAAAAATCCACCGGGGCCAAGCGCAAAGTGGTCGTCGTCGGTGCCGGCCCGGCCGGGATGGAAGCGGCGCGTGTGGCCGCCGAACGTGGCCATGACGTGACCCTGTTCGAGAAGAAGGAATTCATTGGCGGGCAGATCACCACCGCTTCGAAAGCCCCGCAACGGGACCAGATCGCCGGCATTACCCGCTGGTTCCAGCTGGAACTGGCCCGGCTGAAAGTCGACCTGCGCCTGGGCGTGGCGGCGGACGCGGCGACCATCATGGACCTGCGTCCGGATGTGGTGGTGCTGGCCGTCGGCGGGCATCCATTCCTCGAGCAGAACGAACACTGGGGCGCCGCCGAAGGGCTGGTGGTCAGCAGCTGGGACGTGCTCGATGGCAAGGTTGCACCGGGTAAGAACGTACTGGTCTACGACACCATTTGTGAATTCACCGGCATGTCGGTGGCCGACTTCCTCGCCGACAAGGGCAGCCAGGTCGAAATCGTTACCGACGACATCAAGCCGGGCGTGGCCATTGGCGGGACTTCGTTCCCCACTTACTACCGCAGCATGTACCCCAAGGAAGTGATCATGACCGGGGACATGATGCTGGAGAAGGTCTACCGCGAAGGCGACAAGCTGGTGGCGGTGCTGGAGAACGAATACACCGGTGCCAAGGAAGAGCGCGTGGTGGATCAGGTGGTGGTGGAAAACGGCGTGCGGCCGGATGAAGAAATCTACTACGCGCTCAAGGAAGGTTCGCGCAACAAGGGCCAGATCGACGTCGAAGCCTTGTTCGCGATCAAGCCCCAACCGTGCCTGGAGCAGAGCGGCGATGGTTACCTGCTGTTCCGCATCGGTGATTGCGTAGCGCAGCGTAATACCCACGCCGCCATCTACGACGCGCTGCGGTTGTGCAAGGATTTCTAACGGCTTGCACATAGCCCTGTGGGAGCGAGCCTGCTCGCGATGAACGATAACGCGGTCTGCCTGAGGCACCGCGGCGCCTGAATCGCGAGCAGGCTCGCTCCCACGGGAACCGAGTAAGGCATCTCGACCTGCAAGACCTGAGGTCTTTGGGAGCTTCACCATGCTGAACACCCTTCTTCCCATCCTGCTGTTCGCTGCCCTGGGCCTTGCGGTCCTTGGCGCTTTGCGGCGGGTGAACATGTGGCGCCGGGGGCGACAGTCCAAGGTCGACCTGATCGGTGGTCTTTTCGCCATGCCCAAGCGCTACATGGTGGATTTGCACCATGTGGTGGCGCGGGACAAATACATCGCCAACACCCACGTCGCCACGGCGGGTGGTTTTGTGCTGGCGGCGCTGCTGGCGATTCTGGTGCATGGTTTCGGCCTGCAGAACCGCATTCTGGGCTATGCCTTGCTGTTCGCCACGCTGCTGATGTTCAGCGGCGCGATCTTCATTGCCCTGCGTCGTCGCAATCCACCGTCACGGCTGTCCAAAGGGCCGTGGATGCGTTTGCCCAAGAGCCTGTTCGCGTTCTCCATCAGTTTTTTCCTGGTGACCTTGCCGGTCGCCGGGATCTTGCCGGCCGACTTCGGGGGCTGGGTGTTGGTGGCGCTGTTGGGCCTGGGCGTGCTTTGGGGTGTGTCGGAAATGTTCTTCGGCATGACCTGGGGCGGGCCGATGAAACATGCCTTTGCCGGGGCCCTGCACCTGGCCTGGCACCGCCGCGCCGAACGCTTTGGTGGCGGCCGCTCAACCGGTCTCAAACCTTTGGACCTGAACGACCCCGCAGCACCGTTGGGCGTTGAGAAACCCAAGGATTTCACCTGGAACCAGTTGCTCGGTTTCGACGCTTGCGTGCAGTGCGGCAAGTGCGAAGCCGCGTGCCCGGCCTTTGCCGCCGGCCAGCCGCTGAACCCGAAAAAACTCATCCAGGACATGGTCGTCGGCCTGGCCGGCGGCACCGATGCGAAATTCGCCGGCAGCCCCTACCCATCCCTTGACGGCAGGGGTAAACCGGTGGGCGAACACAGCGGCAACCCACACCAGCCGATCGTCAACGGCCTGGTGGATGCCGAAACGCTGTGGTCCTGCACCACTTGCCGGGCGTGCGTTGAGGAATGCCCGATGATGATCGAGCACGTCGATGCCATCGTCGACATGCGTCGTCACCTGACCCTGGAGAAAGGCGCCACGCCGAACAAGGGCGCTGAAGTACTGGAAAATCTCATCGCCACCGACAACCCTGGCGGCTTCGCCCCGGGCGGGCGGATGAACTGGGCGGCGGACCTGAACCTGAACCTGCTCAGCGAGGTGAAGTCCACCGACGTGCTGTTCTGGGTCGGCGACGGCGCCTTCGACATGCGCAACCAACGCACCTTGCGCGCCTTCGTCAAAGTGCTCAAGGCGGCGAACATCGACTTCGCCGTGCTCGGCCTCGAAGAGCGCGACAGCGGCGATGTGGCCCGGCGCCTGGGTGATGAAGCGACCTTCCAGCTGTTGGCCAAGCGCAACATCCAGACCCTGGGCAAATACAGCTTCAACCGGATCGTCACCTGCGACCCTCACAGCTTCCACGTGCTGAAAAACGAATACGGCGCCTTCGATGGCAACTACCGGGTGCAGCACCACAGCACCTACCTGGCAGAAGTCATCGAGGCCGGCGCACTGAACCTCGGCCAGCATAAGGGCGACAGCGTGACCTATCACGACCCGTGCTACCTGGGCCGTTACAACGGCGAATACGAGGCACCACGCCAAGTGCTGCGTGCGCTGGGCATTGAGATCAAGGAGATGCAGCGTTCCGGTTTCCGCTCCCGTTGCTGCGGCGGTGGCGGCGGCGCGCCGATCACTGACATTCCGGGCAAGCAGCGTATCCCCGATATGCGCATGGAAGACATCCGCGAAACCGGCGCCGAACTGGTGGCAGTGGGTTGTCCACAGTGCACCGCGATGCTTGAGGGGGTGGTTGAGCCACGCCCGATGATCAAGGACATCGCTGAACTGGTGGCCGACGCTCTGCTCGAAGACGCGGTTGCGAACAAACCAGCGGCTCCGGCCAAACGTGAACCTGCGGAGGTGCACTAATGAGCGACATCATCCGCCGCGACCCTCGCGCCGAGTGGATCGCCCGTAACCGCCTGCACCCACTACACGCGGCCATGCAACCGGTCCAGCACAGCTGGATGGGTCCCAACGGTGTCATCCGCAAGAACGTTCATGGTGTCGGATTCATCGGCCCCAACGGCATCAAGCGTATCGACCGCAGCGGCGCCCAGCAGGGCGGCGCGACCAAGCGTACCGCGGCAACTGAAGTGCAATTGCCGCTGCATCAGGTGCCGCAACCGGCGTTTTATATCTGCGTGGTGCCGGACATGGTGGGCGGTCGTCTCAGCAGCCACGACCGCGATCTGCTGGGCCTGGCCCATCAATTGGCCGGTACCGACGGCGCGGTGCTGGCAGTGGTCTTCGGTGAGCACAAGGAAAGCACCTTCGCCACGGCCGGTGTCGACCGCTTGCTGGTATTGGAAGGCGAAGCGTTCAGCGGTTATTCACCGGAACAGCGAGTCCAGGGCCTGCGGGCTGTGGATAACCAATTCAATCCACGCCATTGGCTGCTGCCTGACAGCCGCACCGGTGGCGGCGAACTGGGCCGGCGGTTTGCCGCAGCCCTGGGCGAGCGGCCGGCTACGCGGGTCTGGCAGGTCAAGGGTGAGGAATGCATCGGTCGTGCCGGTGCCGGCCTGCAAGACCTGGCGCGGCCTTTGGCACGGTTGATCCTGGCCGCGGCCGAATGCGCCGAGCCGGTCAGCGAAACCCGCCACGAAGCCTTGCCGGTGGAGTTATCCACAGGCGTGGCCCGCAGCTTGTCGCGCATCGAAGACCTGGGCGCGGTGGCGGTGGACCCGGGCGCGATCCCGATGGCCGAAGCCGAATTCATTTTTTCCGGCGGCAACGGGGTCAAGGACTGGGCGCTGTTCCACCAGACCGCTGCGGCCCTGGGCGCCACCGAAGGTGCTTCACGGGTGGCGGTGGACGATGGCTTCATGGCGCGGGATCGCCAGGTTGGCGCGTCCGGCACCTGGGTTACGGCGCGGGTCTACGTCGCGGTGGGGATTTCCGGGGCGATCCAGCACCTGCAGGGCATCGGTGCCTGCGACAAGGTGGTGGCGATCAACCTCGACCCCGGTTGCGACATGATCAAACGGGCAGACCTGTCGGTGATTGGCGACAGCGCGGCGATTCTCCAGGCCTTGATCGCGGCGGTAGAGGCGTACCGCAACGAAGCCAAGCGCGATGCAGCTTAAGCTAAGGATTCAACCATGAGTACTCAAGTGATCAGCCTGGTGTCCATCGGCGCCCACCCCACTTCCGGTCGGCCCCGGCGCGCCGAGCAGGATGCGCGGGCCGTGGAACTGGGCCTGCAACTGGCTGGCAACGACCTGCAAGTGCTGCACGCAGGCGACGTGGCTGAACCGGCCCTGCGCGCCTATCTGGGCATGGGTCTGGACGAACTCTACGTACTGGATAACCCCGCAGGCGCCGACGCACTGCCGGCCCTGACCGACTATCTGCGTGACGCGGGAGCCCAAGTGGTGCTCACCGGCAGTCAGGCGGAAACCGGCGAGGGTTCCGGCATGTTGCCGTTCCTGCTGGCAGAAAATCTCGGCTGGCCGCTGGTGGTGGGGTTGGCCCAGGTCGAATCCATCGACAGTGGCGTAGCCTTGGTGCTGCAAGCCTTGCCCCGCGGCCAGCGGCGACGTCTCAAAGTGCGCCTGCCGTTCCTCGCCACGGTGGATAACGCGGCCCCCAAACCCCGGCAAAGCGCCTACGGCCCGGCCCGACGCGGGGCGTTGCACGCTGAAGAAGTCGAGGTGATCGACGACGCCCTGTTGGCGGTGGCGACCCTGCAACCGGCCAAACCACGGCCCAAACGCCTGAAAGTGATCAAGGCCAAGAGCGGCGCCGACCGCATGAAAGCCGCCACGGCCAAGGCCAGCGGCGGAGGTGGGCAGGTGCTCAAAGGCGTGAGCCCGGAGGCGGGCGCCGAGGCGATTCTCAAGTTGCTGATTGAGGAAGGGGTGGTTCGCTAAATCCAGGCTCACCTTGTCCCTTGTGGGAGCGAGCCTGCTCGCGATAGCGGTCTTCCATTCACCTCGATGTTGACTGGCATGGCCCCATCGCGAGCAGGCTCGCTCCCACAAGGGCTGAGGTTTACCCACAATCCCTGTGCGCGCCTCTGTGGATAACCTGTTCGATCCTATCCAGACACCGCGCAAATCAGGCCTTTCAAGCCTTCGCTCAAAAAACGTCCAATCTGACCCGCTGCAACATCCAGCCATAAAACCGCTGCCCTGGCATGTTGTCGTGACTCAAACTTGCGCCTAAAAAAAGCTGTTTGACAGCTAATGGAGCCACATCAATGGAAGTTGAATTTCGTCCGGCGTTGCCCACGGATACACGGGAGATCGCTCGTCTGTTCCGGATTTCCTCAGAGGGCGCGTCGGATTACATCTGGAGCCAGCTGGCGGAGCCCGGGCAGGATCTGCTGGAGGTCGGGGCTGCTCGCTATGCCCGTGAGGATGTCGATTTTTCCTACCAGAACTGCCTTATTGCAGAAGCCGGCGGACAGGTCATCGGCATGATGCATTGTTACGTGACGCGTGAGGATCCGCAGGCGACTCCCGTCACTGATCCGATCCTGGCGCCCTACGCCGACATGGAAGTCCCCGATACCCTCTATATATCGAGCCTGGCCCTGCATGAAGGGTGGCGTAACAAGGGGCTCGGCGTGCGTTTTCTCGAGCGGGCGCAACAACGTGCCGATCAACTGGCGCTCAAAGGCCTCAGTTTGATCGACTACGCAGCGAACACCGGCGCCCGGCGCTTTTATGAGCGCCATGGCTTTGGCATCGTCAAAACCTGCCAGGTCGTCCCGCATCCGCTGATTCGGGTGACGGGGGAGGCGTATTTGATGCATCGGCCTTAACCATTACGACGGCCTCACCAGACACCCTTGTGGGAGCGAGCCTGCTCGCGATAGCGGTCTTCCATTCACCTCCATGTTGACTGGCATGGCCTTATTGCGAGCAGGCTCGCTCCCACAAGGGGCTGAGGTTTACCCACAATCCCTGTGCGCGCCTCTGTGGATAACCTGTTCGCCCCTCGCCACACCCCACGCAGATCAAGCTCCCCAAGCGTGCGCTTAAAAAACAACCAGCCTAACTCCCGGTTTTTTCTCGATTTTGTTTGTGAATAAGCATGATCGCAGGACGCTACTTGCCCCCAATCTCTGTTGGCGCTTCTGTGGATAAGATGTTCGCTACCCTCTACAAGCCATACGGAACGGGGCTTTCATGGGATTGATCATAAAATGATCAATTCGTCGTTTTTATCCGGAAAACTCCGTTAAAACCTCGATTTACCGGCCGTAGCCGCGGTTTTCCACAGAACCGTCAGAATTACCCCCAAACACTGTTGGCGCTTCTGTGGATAAGGTGTTCGCTCTCCTTCAGAAGCCAGGACAGACAAGGCTTTCAGGTGGCTGATCAGTTTTTGACCTATATGGAAAGGAAACGCTCTTTGTTCATAAGTCACGGTTTTTCTTTAGCTTTTACTTAAAAAAAATCAGTCGCAATGAGGCACTTGTCCCCATTAGCTGTGGGTGGACATGTGGATAACTTGTTTGCGAAAGCGTAAGAGCCACGGCGGGTATAGGCCCAGACGCTATAGATCAAATTTCATACAGTTCTAAGGATCCACCTTGACGTGGCCCTGGCAGCTGTCTTCACTCATGGCACAAGGACACCGCCACTTTATCCACATCTGGTTCAGGGAGAACGCATGATGGATAGCAAGCCCCCCTGCTGGTACCCGATCTCGGCTGCGACCTGTACTCCGACCCCTCCCACCCGGTTACCCAAACGCAGACGTCGTCGTGCCACCAATCAGCGTGCGCGTCTATAGCGCGTCGTTGAGCCCTGAGTTTCCCCTGTAACACCGTTGACTGCCGCTCCAACCCGTACGGGATAGTGGCCAGGCGTTCGTGCGCCTGTCGATTTGCAGGCAACCGCAGAGTTGCCCCATCTGCCTGAGAGGACTTGAACATGACACGGATCTCGACCCCCATTAGCGAAATCAAGGAGCATTACGACGTTATCGTCATTGGTTCCGGCTACGGCGGTGGCATTGCTGCGTCACGCCTGTCCCGGGCTGGGCGCAAGGTTTGTCTGCTGGAGCGGGGCCGGGAGATCCAGCCCGGCGAATACCCCAACACCATGCTTGCGGCCACCGAAGAGTTGCAGGTGCATGACCCGGACGGTCACATCGGGTCGCGCACCGGACTGTTCGACCTGCACGTCAACGCCCAGCAGAACGTGGTGGTCGGTTGCGGCCTGGGCGGCACTTCGCTGATCAACGCCAACGTTTCGCTGGAGCCGGAGCCCGGTGTGTTCGAGGACTCGCGCTGGCCGCAGGCGGTGCGTGACCATTGCGACACGCTGCTCAAGGACGGTTATGCGCGGGCTCGGGAAATGCTCAAGCCCAACCCTTACCCAGATGCGTCGCCGAACCTGCCCAAGCTCGACGCCAACCGCAAGTCGGCGAGTTATCTCAAGCAGGACGCACATTTCTACAAACCGCCCATCAACGTGACATTCGACAAGTTGCCCAACAACCTCAACCACGTCGGCGTCGAGCAGTTGCCGTGCAACGGCTGTGGGGATTGCGTCTCGGGCTGTAACAACAAGGCCAAGAACACCACGCTGATGAATTACCTGCCGGATGCCTGGAACCATGGTGCGGAGATTTTCTGTCAGGCCCAGGTGCGGCACCTGGAGCGCGACGGCGACGGCTGGATCGTGCATTTCCAGTACCTGGACAGCGGCCGTGAGCTGTTCTCGGCGCCAACCCTGTTCGTGCGCGCCGACATCGTCGTGGTGTCCGCCGGCACCCTGGGCTCGACCGAGATCATGCTGCGTTCCCGGGACAAAGGCCTGTCGATGTCCAGTCAATTGGGCGAGAACATGAGCGGCAACGGCGACATCCTCGGGTTTGGCCACAACTGCGACCAGACCATCAACGGTATCGGTTTCGGCGCCCACTCGGCCAAGGAGCTGGAGCCGGTGGGACCGTGCATCACCTCGATCATCGACATGCGTACCGAGGGTGACTGGCGCAGCCGGATGGTCATCGAGGAAGGCTCGATCCCCGGCGCACTCGGTCGGCCCATGGTGCCGAGCATGGCGGCGTTCGCCGGGATGATCGGCGTGCCCACCGACACGGGCCTGGGTGCCAGCCTCAAGTACAAGGCCCGGGAAGCCGAGAGCTTTCTGCGCGGCCCGTACTACGGCGCGCTGCATAACATGCAGACCTACCTGATCATGAGTCACGACAACGGCAAGGGGCGCATGGTGCTCGACAACAAGGACCAGCTGCGCATCGACTGGCCCGGCGTCGGCGAGCAGGAAAACGTGACTCTGGGCAATGAGCGTTTGCACCAGAGCACCAAGGCGTTGGGCGGGATCTGGGTCGAGAATCCGATCTGGACCAAGCTGCTCAAGCACAGCATCGTTTCGGTCCACCCGTTGGGCGGCTGCGTGATGGGGGAAGACGCGACGCAAGGCGTGGTCAACCACAAGGGTCAGGTGTTCAGTGGTGCCAGCGGGACGGATGTCTATCCCGGTCTGTACGTGACGGACGGTGCGGTGATCCCGACTTCCCTGGCGGTGAACCCGTTGTTGACCATCTCGGCGGTGAGCGAGCGCAACATGGGGCTGCTGGCGGCCGATCGTGGCTGGATCATCGACTACACCCTGCCTTCGGCCCCGCGCAAACCGGTGGCGGCGCCGACCCTTGGCGTGCAGTTCACTGAAACCATGAAGGGCTACTTTTCCACGGCATTTACCCAGCCCCAGGGCACTGATCTTTCGCTTTACGAAGCGGCGGCCAAGCGCGGCAAAGCCGATAACTCGTCCATCGAATTCACCCTGACCATCACTGCCGCCGATCTCAATCGCCTGATCAAGGAACCGGAACACGCCGCCACCCTGGTGGGTACGCTGGATGCGCCGATGCTTTCGCCCAAGCCGCTGGTCGCCAGCAACGGAGTGTTCAACCTGTTCGAGCAATACCAGGAACAGGTGGATGTGCGGCACATGAACTACGACATGAAACTGACCGCCGAGGACGGCAGCGATTATTACTTCAGCGCCTTCAAGACCGTGCCCGAGGACAACGGGGTGCTGAATATCTGGCACGACACCAGCACGCTCTATGTCACGCTGTATCGCGGGCCGGACAAGAGCGGCGAGGTCATCGGCTCGGGGGTGATGCACATTCTGCCGGCCGACTTCGCCAAGCAGATGACCACCATGAAAGTGCTCAACGCACGTAACGAGCGTGAGCGAGTGGAAGCGTTGGCCCGCTTTGGCAAGTTCTTCGCCGGCATTTTGTGGGAGAGCTACGGCGGGGTGTTCGCTGGCGATGTGTACTTCAACCCGGACGCGCCGCCTCGCAGCAAGCGGCCGCTGGACGCACCGGCGCCGACCGTGCATTTCTTCCAGACCGAGGACAATGTCGAGCTACGTCTGACTCGCTATCAAGCGGGCAGCAAAGGCCCGGTGATGCTGGTGCATGGCCTGGGGGTGGGATCGAATATTTTCTCCACCGACACCATCCAGACCAACCTGCTGGAGTACCTGTGCAAGCACGAGTACGACGTCTGGCTGCTGGACTTGCGGGTGAGCATCCTGCTGCCGGCCAGCAAGCATGAATGGAACGGCGACCAGGTGGCCCAGTACGACTTCAAGGCTGCTATCGAGCAGATCCAGCAGGCCACGCTGGCCCGTGACGTGCAATGTGTGGTGCATTGCTACGGTGCGACGACGTTCTTCATGTCGATGCTGGCGGGGCTGCAAGGGGTGCGCTCGGTGGTCTGCTCACAGATCGCCGCCGACACGGTGGTTGCCACCGCCACCGGACTGAAGGCCGGTTTGCATTTGCCGGGGATGCTCGATGCCATCGGCATCAAGTCCCTCACGGCCTACGCCGACACCAAGGAAAGCTGGTTCAACAAACTCTACGACAAGGCTCTCAACGGTTATGCCCGGATCGAGGCCCAGGGCTATTGCACCAACCCGGTCTGCCATCGCATCACGTTCATGTATGCGTCGCTGTACCGTCACGACACCCTCAACGAAACCCTGCACGACAACCTGCATGAATTGTTCGGTGAGTCGAATATCCAGACCTTCGAGCACCTGGCGCTGATCGTGCGCAAGGGGCATCTGGTGGACTTCAAGGGCAACGACGTCTACATGCCGCATTTCGATCGGTTGAAATTGCCGATCTGCTTCATCAGCGGCGCCGAGAACCAGTGCTACCTCCCTCAAAGCACCCTCAAGACCTACGAGCGACTGTGCGATATGCACGGCCCGCAACTGTTCAGCCGTCACGAAGTGCCGGGTTACGGCCACATCGACTGCATTTTTGGCAAGGACGCGGTGGTGGATGTGTACCCGATCATCCTTGAACACCTGGAGAAGACGGCGCTGGGCTAGTTCTAGATCGCATCGCGAGCAGGCTCGCTCCCACACGGGGTTTGTGCCGTACGCAGGTTCGGTGGCCCACACCGTTCAATGTGGGAGCGAGCCCGCTCGCGATGCGATCGTCTGGACGCTGCATCTCGTGAGTCAGGAATAAGGAAAAAGGATGCCATGAACACTTACATCCGTTGGTTCCAACGCATCATCTGGGTGGGCATTGTGATGAACATGGTCTTCGCGATTCCGGCGCTGTTCGCGCCGGCGTTGCTGACGTCCATGCTTGGCCTGCCGCCCGTGCTGTCCGATCCCTGGCTGGAAAACACCGGCATGTTGCTGGTGGGGATCAGCCTGTTCTACATGCCCTCGGGGTTCAACGCGCCGCGTTTCGTGGTGCATTCGTGGTTGTGCGTGCTGTCGCGGCTGGTTGCGGTGGTGTTCTGGATCTACCTGATCAACACTAACAACCAGGGTCAGTTGTTCGTGCCGATGTTGATGGGCGACTTGAGCATGTTCCTGATTCTGGGCGTGCTGCTGTACCTGGGCAGCCCGGTCGCCCATCGTCCACTGGCCTTGCTCTGCGCCGGTTGGCGGGAGTGGCGCGCCGGCTGGGCGCAGCGCTGGCAGAGCCATAGTTTCAAGGTTGGCATGCTGGTGATGCTGCTGGTGCTGGGTTTTATCGGCTACCAGACCTGGTACCAGATGATCCGAGAGGTGCCGCAACCGGATTTTGCCTCCGACGAAGACCATTACAAATACGCCGCCATCGGCCTGGGCATCGAAGCGCGGATCCCTTATTACCTGTTCGCCGTGCTGCCGCAGATGTGCCCGGAAAAACTGCCCAAGCCCGGCGGTTACGAGGTGTTCGGGTTTCTCTACGAGAACGGCAACGACCTGCCGATCGGCATGGCCAAGCGGCAACTGGGCTACCCCACCGTGGAGCCGAACTGCTCGCTGTGCCACACCGGCTCGTACCGGGCCAATGCCAGTGACGTAGCGGTTCCGGTCGCCAGCGCGCCGGCCAACACCCTGCAACTGCAGGCCTTCCAGTGGTTTGCCTACGATTGTGCCAGCGACCCGAAATTCACCCCAGATGCGGTCATGGCGGCGATCAACAGCAAGTTCCAGCTCGGTTTTTTCGAAAAACTGTACAACCGTTACCTGATCATCCCGATGGCCAAGAGCGCGCTACTCAAGCAGAAGCAGGCCTACGCTTGGCAGAAACTGCGCCCGCCCCAAGGTCCGGGGCGGACCGATACCTTCAACCCGACCAAAATGGTGGTGTTCGGCTTCCCGGATGACTCCACCATCGGCACCGTGGACTTGCCGCAGGTCTGGAACCAGAAGCCCCGTGAGTCGATGTATCTGCATTGGGACGGCAATAACAACAAGATTCACGAACGCAACTACGCGGCGGCCATGGCCGTGGGCGCGACACCGCAATCGGTGCTGCCGCCGAGTTTCAACCGGGTGACCAATTGGCTGCTGGGCCACAAGGCGCCGGCGTGGCCGTTCGCCCTGGACCAGGCGAAAGTCGCCCAAGGCAAACCGATCTGGGAGCAAAACTGTGCCGCTTGCCACGACTTCGGCCGTGCCGACACGGGACAGGTCACCACCAACATCGACCAGTTGGGCACCGATCCCCATCGCCTGAACTCCTTCACCGTCGGGCTGGTGACGGCGTTCCACGGCTTCAAGAAACCGCCGTTCGACTTCGGCGCGTACCGCAAGACCCAGAGCTACAGCAACACCCCCACTGACGGCGTCTGGCTAAGGGCGCCGTACCTGCATAACGGCTCGGTGCCGACCCTGTGGGACTTGTTGCAACCGCCCGAGTTGCGGCCGCAAGTGTTCTACACCGGCTCCGACATCTACGACCAGGAGAAGGTCGGCTTCATCACCAGCGGCGCGCAGATGAAGGCGTCGGCGGATTTCAAATACGACACCCGCCTGGAAGGCAACCACAACGGCGGCCACCTGTATGGCACGCAGTTGTCGGATGCCGACAAACGGGCCCTGATCGAATTCATGAAAACCCTGTAGCCCAGGGCACTGCGAAGGAGCGTTCACATGTCATTACTGCACCATTGGGAACATGAGTTCGACAAGGTCAAAGTCCGCCTGCACGGGTTGGTCACGCGGCTGGAGATGTCCTGGAAAAAACTCGTCAACGACCTGGAGCCCGAAGAGTTCGAGGCCATCGTCAAGCTGCTCCAGCGTGGCCACGATCAGGCCCGGCACGTCATCGATCACGGCGACCTGCCGGATGACGAACCGGCCGTGCCGTGGGAGCTGGCCCACGGTCTTTCGATCCTGAAGATCGGCAATGCCAGCGTCTTGCCGCAAACCGAGGTCGAGCTGCCGACCCGCGTGCTCAAGGACGGCACCTTGCTCGGTTGCCGCAAGTGGGAATTGCTCGACCTGTTGTGGAGTGAGGCGTTGCTCAAGTGGATCGAGAACCTGCGCCATCACGCGCCGTTCGCCACTAACCCGGCGCTGGTGAAAATGGACAGCGACGTGGTGTTGGCGATCGCTGGCGACTGGGGTACCGGACCGTTCGACAGTCATGCTCCGGCCGTGGCTGTCGCCAATCAGATGCAACTGGCCGAGGCCGACTTCACCATCCATCTGGGCGATGTGTATTACGCCGGCACCCATTCCCAGGAAGACGTCGACATGGTCGGCTGGCCCCAGGGCAAGCACGGCTCGTTCACGCTCAATTCCAACCACGAGATGTACGGCGGCGCCCACGGTTATTTCAAGGAGCTGGCCAAGCGTTTCCCGGTGCAACAGGGCACCAGTTACTTTGCCCTGTACAACGACGATTGGCTGGTGGTCGGCCTCGACAGTGCCTACGCTTCGGACGCGATGAATCTGTACATGGATGGCACCCTCAACGCGCAACAGATCGACTGGATGAAAAGCCTGCCCAAGCGCAAAAAGCTGATGGTGCTCAGTCATCACCAGGGCTTCGATATTTCCGGGCACCACAAGACCGCGCTTTACCAACCGGTCTGCGATGCCCTGGGGCGTGAGCCGGACTACTGGTATTGGGGGCATCTGCACAATGGCATCTGCTACGCGCCCCAAGGCGGGCTGCACGCACGCTGTGCCGGGCACGGAGCGATTCCCTACGGCACCACCAGCGAGTTGAACGGACATGCCGGGGTGTTGTGGTCGGAAACGCAACTGGCGGGGGATGAGGCGTACCCGGAACGGGTGTTGAACGGGTATGTGAAGGTGCGGCTGGTGGGGGAGGAGATTGTCGAGACGTTTTATGGGGAGGATGGCAGTGTGCGGTGGTCTTCCCGGTAGTCGGTGAATGTCAGGCCGCTATCGCGAGCAAGCTCGCTCCCACAGGTTTTGTGAACGACACAGAACCCCTGTGGGAGCGAGCTTGCTCGCGATGCTTCTGACTTAGCCCTGGACCGGAACGCCCTTGAGGTACGGCGCAGGTTCCGCCCCCAGGTTGTTGAGCATGCGCTCGCTGTACCAGTCCACGAAGTTCACCACGCCGAACTCATAAGTCTTGGAGTACGGGCCTGGCTGGTAGGCGGTGGAGTTGATGCCGCGCTGGTTTTCTTCGGCCAGGCGACGGTCCTGGTCGTTGGTGGCGTCCCAGACCTGGCGCATGCGTGCCACGTCGTAGTCCACACCTTCGACTGCGTCCTTGTGTACGATCCACTTGGTGGTGACCATGGTCTCCTGGGCGCTGATCGGCCACACGGTGAACACGATGATGTGGTCGCCCATGCAGTGGTTCCACGAGTGGGGCAGGTGCAGGATACGCATCGAGCCCAGGTCCGGGTTCTTGATGCGACCCATCAGTTTGGCGCAGCCCTGCTTGCCGTCCATGGTCATCGACACGGTGCCCTTGAGCAGCGGCATGCGCACGATACGGTTGCGCAGGCCGAAACTGGCGTGGGCGTAAGGGATTTTCTCGGCGTCCCAGGCTGCGGCGGAGGCCGCTACATGGTCCTTGAATGCCTGGTCGGCCCGTGGGTCGGTGACGTCGTCCCATTCCAGCAGGGTCTTGAGCAGTTCCGGGTGCGCGCCGCCGCAGTGGTAGCACTCACGGTTGTTTTCCAGCACCAGCTTCCAGTTGGCTTTTTCCATCAAGGTGGTTTGCACCGCCACCTTGGTGTTTTCCATGTCATAGGGTTCCATGTAATGGGTCAAGGTCGCCAGGAAATCGTCGATGGCCGGCGGGTTCTCCGCCAGGCTGATGAAGATGTAGCCACCGGCGGTCTTCACGTTCACTGGCTTCAAGCCATACTGGTTCATGTCGAAATCGGCGCCCATTTCGGTGCCGGCGAACAATAGGCGACCGTCCAGCTCGTAGGTCCACTGGTGGTAATGGCAGACCAGCTTGGCGACCTTGCCCTTTTCGCTGGTGCACAGCCGCGAGCCACGGTGCCGGCAGACGTTGTGGAACGCATGCACCACGCCGTCGGCGCCGCGAATCACGATGATCGGGTTCTTGCCAACCTGCAGGGTCAGGTAGTTGCCCTTGGTCGGAATTTCGCAGGTCATGCCGGCGATCAACCATTCCTTCTGGAAGATTTCCTGCATGTCGATATCAAACAGGCGCTCATCGGAGTAGAACGGCTGCGGCAGCGAGAAAGTGCGCTCGCGTTCCTGCAGCATTTGCGCGGTGGCCTTGCGTGCGGGTTCCAGCGGATCGCCCAGGCTCAGGGTTGCGGTGACGTCCATCGTTTTATCCTCATGGCCCTCTACGTGGCCGGCGAAAGTGGCTAATCAAATGTGCTACGCAAGGCAGAAAATATTATTTATCTGTTGGGGCGAGTGTGGGGCCGCGCAGGGGGCGAACCTTATCCATGGGCGACATGGCCCAATCTGTTCCCGACGCGCAAGGTCCGGTCGTTGGGGGCTGGTCGCGGTAAGCATGTGAATGTCGCAGATAGGTAAATGGGCGATTCGCGCTATACGCAGAATCGCCTCATAAGAGGCCGACAGTCGGCCGTGGAGATCAGCATGTCCAACAGCTTCCTGAACCCGGTAACCACCCAGACCTGGGCCAATGGTCGTCACATTGTCCGTTGCGTCAAAGTCATCCAGGAAACCTGGGATGTGCGCACCTTTTGTTTCATGGCTGATCAGCCGATTCTGTTCTTTTTCAAGCCGGGGCAATTCGTCACCCTGGAGCTGGAAATCGAAGGTCAGCCGATCATGCGCTCCTACACCATCTCCAGCTCGCCGTCGGTGCCCTACAGTTTTTCGGTGACCATCAAGCGCGTACCGGGGGGCAAGGTTTCCAACTGGCTGCACGACACCCTGCACGAAGGCCAGGAGCTGGCGGTGCACGGGCCGGTCGGCCTGTTCAATGCCATCGACTTCTCGAACCCCAAGGTGCTTTACCTCAGTGGCGGTGTCGGCATCACGCCGGTGATGTCCATGGCGCGCTGGTACTACGACACCAATGCCAACGTCGACATGGTGTTTATCCACAGCGCCCGCTCGCCCAAGGACATCATCTATCACCGCGAGCTGGAACACATGGCGTCGCGGATCGATAACTTCAACCTGCACCTGATCTGCGAAAAACATGGGCTGGGCGAGCCTTGGGCCGGGTATCGCGGCTATCTGAACCACAAGATGCTGGAGCTGATGGCGCCGGACTTCCTTGAGCGCGAAGTGTTTTGCTGTGGCCCGACGCCCTACATGAACGCGGTCAAGCGCCTGCTGGAAGCCGCTGGCTTCGACATGACGCGTTACCACGAGGAGTCCTTCGGCGCCACGCCACCGGAAGCCCGCGCCGACGCGGTGGAACAGGCCGAACAGGCTGCCGACGCCCCGGAAGTCGATGTGGCGGACCTACATCTGGTGGAGTTCACCGCCTCTGGCAAGAGTATTCGCGTGGGGCCGGGAGAAACCGTCCACGCCGCCGCCGCCAAGCTCGGCATGATGATTCCCAAGGCCTGCGGTATGGGCATCTGCGGCACCTGCAAGGTTTTGAAACTGGGCGGGGAAGTGGAGATGGACCACAACGGCGGCATCACCGAAGACGACGAGGCCGAAGGTTACATCCTGTCGTGCTGCAGCGTGCCGAAGGGGGATGTGCGGATCGAGTTCTGATCAGTCCATCCAAGTAGCGATGAGCACCTTCTGTGGGAACAAAGCCAGTGGGAGCAAGGCTTTGTTCCCACTGTGAGCCCCTCTCACCACAGGGGTACGACGGGCATGGGTTCGGTTTTTCTAGCCCGCCATCACTTCCCGAATATCCACCGCCAATTCCCGCACTCGCGCTTCTTCGGTGTCCCACGAGCACATGAACCGCGCGCCGCCCTTGCCGATGAAGGTGTAGAAGCGCCAGCCCTTGGCGGTCAGCGCGGCGATGGCCGGTTCCGAGAGTTGCAGGAATACGCCGTTGGCCTGGACCGGGAACATCAGTTCCACGCCTGGGATGTCGCTTACCAGTTGCGCCAGCAGTTGGGCGCAGTGGTTTGCGTGCCGGGCGTGCTTGAGCCAGGCGTCGTTTTGCAGCAGGCCGACCCAGGGCGCCGAGAGAAAGCGCATCTTCGAGGCCAACTGCCCGGCCTGTTTGCAGCGATAGTCGAAGTCTTCTGCCAGGTCGTGGTTGAAGAACAGGATCGCTTCACCCACCGCCATGCCGTTTTTCGTCCCGCCAAAGCACAGCACATCCACCCCGGCTTTCCAGGTCAGGTCTGCCGGTGAGCAGCCAAGGAAGGCGCAGGCGTTGGAGAATCGTGCGCCGTCCATGTGCAGGTTCAGCCCCAGTTCCTTGCAGGTGGCGCTGATGGCGCGGATTTCTTCCGGGGTATAGACGCTGCCAACTTCCGTGGCCTGGGTCAGGGTCACAACGCGGGGCTTGGGGTAGTGGATGTCCTGGCGCTTGAGGGCGATCTCGCGGATCGAGTCCGGGGTCAGCTTGCCATTTTCGGTGCGCGCCACCAGCAGCTTGGAACCATTGGAAAAGAACTCCGGCGCGCCGCATTCGTCAGTTTCGACGTGGGCGGTTTCCGAGCAGATCACGCTGTGGTAACTCTGGCACAGCGAGGACAGCGCCAGGGAGTTGGCCGCGGTGCCGTTGAACGCGAAGAATACTTCGCAGTCGGTTTCGAACAAGGCACGGAAATCATCCGCCGCGCGGTGGGTCCACTCATCATCGCCGTAAGCCCGCTGATGACCCTGGTTGGCTTCTTCCATGGCCGCCCAGGCTTCGGGGCAAATGCCGGAATAGTTGTCGCTGGCGAATTGTTGACTCTTGTCGGTCATGGCCTTGCTCCTGAAATAGAGAGTCCTGGGTAAGAGATCCCTGACAGAATTCCCGGATGGAGAATTCCGTGGTCCGGCGTGCTTTGAGTCCGGCACGCGGTGGTCGATAGTGGTGCGCACTTTACCCAAGATTCGCGGGGGAACACACTGGATGTTTCTGTCAGAAACTCACAACACCCTAGGGCGGCTGTACCCATGAACCGACGTGACGGAGCCTTGGACCTGCTCAAGTGGTTGGCTCTGTTGGCGATGGTGCTCGATCATCTGCGATATGTCGGTTACTCCGCCGATTGGTTGTATGTGCCGGGACGTCTGGCGTTTCCCTGGTTCTGCCTGGTGATGGCGGCGAACCTGGCGCGCAACGGGGCCAGTGCGAGCTCGTGGCGTTACCTCGGCTGGCTGTTGCTGTTCAGCTCAGTGAGCGAAATTCCTTATCGGTTGTTTATTCCTGTGCCGGCTACCTTGAACGTGCTGCCGACCCTGACCCTCGGGTTGCTGGTGGCGCGTAGTTGGCAAACCCATACGCTGGAAGCGCGTTTGCTGGCGGCGGGGGCGTTGCTGCTGGCGGCGCTGTTTTCCTCGCGGCTGATGTTCGGTTTTTTCGGCGTCCTGCTGCCGCTGGCGATGTTGCTGGTATTTCGCCGGCCCTGGTATTTCGCGTTGTTGCCAGGCTTGGTGTGCCTGGCGGCCAACCAGTGGCGGGTGCTGTATGGCGCGGCCTGGCTGGGGGATGCGGTGGCGATCGGCGGGTTGGTGGCGTGTCTGTTTGCGCCATGGCTTGGGCTGGTGCTTTTGCGACACGCTGGTCGTTTTCATCCGCCGCCCATGCGGCGCTGGGCCTACGGTCTGTATCCCGCGCATTTCCTGCTGTTGCTCGCGGTTCGCCAGATCGCCGCATAGCCCTATGGGAGCAAGGCCTTTGGGATAACACAGTGCTATCCCACAGGCCTTGTTCTCCGACTCTTTGAACGCATGTCGTAAACGCACCTTTGCGTGGCGTCCATAGGCATTTGACCTGCCTGCGCCGGCCATACCATCGCTTCCAAAGGGCACGACCGAACGGTGGTCAGTGCCTCACCGAGACGAAAGGCGCACCGCCGCCGCTGGGCAGCAAGCAAGACCAGATCCAGGGTTACGACGATGCACTGCTGGCGGCGATGAATGCCGAGGAGCAACGCCAGGAAGATCACATCGAGCTGATCGCGTCAGAGAACTACACCAGCAAACGTGTGATGCAGGCCCAGGGCAGCGGCCTGACCAACAAATACGCCGAAGGCTATCCGGGCAAGCGTTACTACGGTGGCTGCGAGCACGTCGACAAAGTCGAGGCCCTGGCTATCGAGCGCGCCAAGCAGTTGTTCGGTGCCGATTACGCCAACGTCCAGCCGCACTCCGGTTCTTCGGCCAACAGCGCCGTGTACCTGGCCTTGCTACAGGCCGGCGATACCATCCTGGGCATGAGCCTGGCCCACGGCGGTCACCTGACCCACGGTGCCAAGGTGTCGTCTTCGGGCAAGCTCTACAACGCGGTTCAGTACGGCATCGACACCACCACCGGCCTGATCGACTACGACGAAGTCGAGCGCCTGGCGGTCGAGCACAAGCCGAAGATGATCGTCGCCGGCTTCTCGGCCTACTCCAAGACCCTGGATTTCCCACGTTTCCGCCAGATCGCCGACAAGGTCGGTGCCCTGCTGTTCGTCGACATGGCCCACGTCGCCGGTCTGGTCGCTGCCGGTCTGTACCCGAACCCACTGCCTTACGCCGACGTGGTCACCACCACCACTCACAAGACCCTGCGCGGTCCGCGTGGCGGCCTGATCCTGGCCAAGGCCAACGAAGAGATCGAGAAGAAGCTCAACGCTGCGGTATTCCCCGGTGCCCAGGGCGGTCCGCTGATGCACGTCATCGCCGGCAAGGCGGTGTGCTTCAAGGAAGCGGCGGAGCCAGGCTTCAAGGCCTACCAGCAGCAAGTAATCGATAACGCCCAGGCCATGGCTGGCGTGTTCATCAAGCGCGGCTACGATGTAGTGTCCGGCGGCACCGATAACCACCTGTTCCTGGTCAGCCTGATCCGTCAGGGCCTGACCGGCAAGGACGCCGACGCCGCCCTGGGCCGCGCGCACATCACCGTCAACAAGAATGCCGTGCCGAACGACCCGCAATCGCCGTTCGTGACCTCGGGCCTGCGCATCGGCACCCCGGCGGTGACCACGCGCGGCTTCAAGGTCACCCAGTGCGTGACGCTGGCCGGCTGGATCTGCGACATCCTCGACAACCTCGGCGACGCCGATGTCGAGGCCAATGTTGCCCAGCAAGTGGCGGCGCTGTGCGCGGACTTCCCGGTTTATCGCTGAGTCGGTTTTGGAGTAATCACTATGCAACGCTATTCGGGCTTCGGCCTCTTCAAACACTCTCTCAGCCATCATGAAAACTGGCAGCGGATGTGGCGCACGCCGACCCCGAAAAAGGTCTACGACGTGGTCATTGTCGGCGGTGGCGGGCATGGTCTGGCGACCGCCTACTACCTGGCCAAGGAACACGGCATCACCAACGTGGCCGTGGTCGAGAAGGGCTGGCTGGGCGGCGGTAACACCGCGCGCAACACCACCATCGTGCGCTCCAACTACCTGTGGGACGAATCGGCCCACCTGTACGAACATGCGATGAAACTCTGGGAAGGCCTGTCCCAGGACCTGAACTACAACGTGATGTTCTCCCAGCGTGGCGTCTACAACCTGTGCCATACCCTGCAGGACATTCGTGATTCCGAGCGTCGCGTCAGTGCCAACCGCCTCAACGGCGTGGACGGCGAGCTGCTCAACGCCAAACAAGTGGCCGACGAGATTCCGTACCTGGACTGCTCGAAAAACACCCGCTACCCGGTGATGGGCGCCACTGTCCAGCGTCGCGGCGGCGTGGCCCGTCACGATGCCGTGGCCTGGGGCTTTGCCCGGGCGGCGGACGCGTTGGGCGTGGACCTGATCCAGCAGACCGAAGTGATCGGTTTCCGCAAGGAAAACGGCGTGTGCATCGGTGTGGAAACCAACAAGGGCTTCATCGGCGCCAAGCGCGTCGGTGTGGTCACCGCCGGTAACTCCGGACACATGGCCAAGCTCGCGGGCTTCCGCCTGCCGATCGAATCCCACCCGCTGCAAGCGCTGGTGTCCGAGCCGATCAAGCCGATTATCGACAGCGTGATCATGTCCAACGCGGTGCACGGCTACATCAGCCAGTCCGACAAGGGCGACCTGGTGATCGGTGCCGGTATCGACGGCTACAACGGCTACGGCCAGCGTGGCTCGTACCCGGTGATCGAACACACGGTCCAGGCCATCGTCGAGATGTTCCCGGTGTTGTCCCGCGTACGCATGAACCGCCAATGGGGCGGCATTGTTGACACCACGCCGGACGCCTGCCCGATCATTTCCAAGACCCCGGTGCCGAACATGTTCTTCAACTGCGGTTGGGGCACTGGCGGCTTCAAGGCCACCCCCGGCTCGGGCAACGTCTTCGCTGCAAGCCTGGCCAAGGGTGAAATGCACCCGCTGGCCGCGCCGTTTTCCATCGACCGTTTCCACAACGGTGCACTGATCGACGAACACGGCGCTGCTGCCGTCGCAACAGGAGAAATCCCTATGTTGCACATCTTCTGTCCTCACTGCGGCGAACTGCGCTCCGAAGAGGAATTCCATGCATCCGGCCAGGCGCACATCCCGCGTCCGCTGGATCCGAATGCCTGCACCGACGAGCAGTGGGGCGACTACATGTTCTTTCGTGACAACCCGCGCGGGTTGCACCATGAGCTGTGGGACCACGTCGCCGGCTGCCGCCAGTATTTCAACGTGACCCGTGACACCGTGACCTACGAGATTCTGGAAACCTACAAGATCGGCCAAAAGCCGCAATTCACCGACAAGGCTGACAGTCCGAAAGCGGCCGCGCAGGCTCTGGGAGAGAAGGTATGAGCCAGATCAATCGCCTGTCCAACGGCGGACGGATCGACCGCAACAAAGTGCTGAGCTTCACCTTCAACGGTCAGACCTATAAAGGCTTCGAGGGCGATTCCCTGGCCGCTGCACTGCTGGCCAACGGCGTCGACATCATCGGCCGCAGCTTCAAGTATTCCCGTCCGCGTGGCATCTTTGCCGCCGGCGCCGAAGAGCCGAACGCGGTACTGCAGATCGGCGCCACCGAAGCCACGCAGATCCCTAACGTGCGCGCCACGCAACAGGCGCTGTATCAAGGGTTGGTCGCCACCAGCACCAACGGCTGGCCGAACGTGAACAACGACATGATGGGTATTCTCGGCAAGGTCGGCGGCAAGCTGATGCCGCCGGGCTTCTACTACAAAACCTTCATGTACCCGCAATCGTTCTGGATGACTTACGAAAAGTACATCCGCAAGGCCGCGGGCCTGGGTCGCTCGCCGACCGAGAACGACCCGGACACCTACGACTACATGAACCGTCATTGCGACGTGCTGGTTGTCGGCGCCGGCCCTGCTGGCCTGGCCGCCGCATTGGCCGCGGCCCGCAGCGGTGCGCGGGTGATCCTGGCCGACGAGCAGGAAGAGTTCGGCGGCAGCCTGCTCGATTCCCGCGAGAGCCTGGATGGCAAACCGGCGACCGAATGGGTGGCTGCTGTTGTTGCTGAGCTCAAGTCGATGCCAGATGTGGTGCTGTTGCCGCGCGCCACGGTGAACGGTTACCACGACCATAACTTCCTGACCATCCACGAGCGCCTCACCGACCACCTGGGTGATCGCGCGCCAATCGGCCAGGTCCGCCAGCGCATCAACCGGGTCCGCGCCAAGCGCGTGGTGCTGGCGACTGGTGCCTGCGAACGGCCGCTGGTCTACGGCAACAACGACGTACCGGGCAACATGCTGGCCGGCGCGGTCTCCACCTACGTGCGCCGCTATGGCGTGGCACCGGGCAAGAAACTGGTACTGAGCACCAACAACGACCACGCCTATCGCGTGGCGCTGGACTGGCTCGACGCCAGCCTGCAAGTGGTGGCCATCGCCGACGCCCGCAGCAACCCGCGTGGTGCGCTGGTGGAAGAGGCGCGTGCCAAAGGCATCCGCATCCTCACCGGCAGCGCCGTGATCGAGGCTCGTGGCAGCAAGCGCGTCACCGGGGCCCGCATCGCCGCCATCGACGTCAAGGCGCACAAGGTCACCAGTCCCGGCGAATGGCTGGACTGCGACCTGGTGGCCAGCTCCGGCGGCTACAGCCCAGTGGTTCACCTGGCTTCGCACCTGGGCGGCAAGCCGATCTGGCGCGAAGACATCCTTGGTTTCGTACCGGGCGAAGCACCGCAGAAGCGCGTGTGCGTCGGCGGCGTGAATGGCGTCTACAGCCTGGGTGACACCTTGGCCGATGGTTTCGAAGGTGGCGTGCGCGCGGCCAACGAAGCCGGTTTCAAAGCGGTGGAGGGTGTGTTGCCCAAAGCCCTGAGCCGCCAGGAAGAACCGACTCTGGCGCTGTTCCAGGTGCCGCATGAAAAATCCACTGCACGGGCGCCGAAGCAATTCGTCGACCTGCAGAACGACGTCACTGCCGCCGCCATCGAACTCGCCACCCGCGAAGGCTTCGAGTCGGTCGAACACGTCAAGCGCTACACCGCACTGGGCTTTGGTACTGACCAGGGCAAGCTGGGCAACGTCAACGGCCTGGCCATCGCGGCTCGCTCGCTGAACGTGAGCATCCCGCAGATGGGCACCACCATGTTCCGCCCGAACTACACGCCGGTGACCTTCGGCGCGATAGCCGGGCGGCACTGCGGGCACATCTTCGAACCGGTACGCTTCACCGCGCTGCATGCCTGGCATGTGAAAAACGGTGCTGAATTCGAAGACGTCGGCCAGTGGAAGCGCCCTTGGTACTTCCCGAAGAACGGCGAAGACATGCACGCTGCGGTCAAGCGCGAATGCAAAGCCGTGCGCGACAGCGTCGGCCTGCTGGATGCCTCGACTCTGGGCAAGATCGATATCCAGGGCCCGGACGCCCGCGAGTTCCTTAACCGCGTGTACACCAACGCCTGGACCAAGCTCGACGTGGGCAAGGCTCGCTACGGTTTGATGTGCAAGGAAGACGGCATGGTCTTCGACGATGGCGTGACGGCCTGTCTGGCGGACAACCATTTCGTGATGACCACCACCACTGGCGGCGCGGCGCGCGTGCTGCAATGGCTGGAGATCTATCACCAGACCGAATGGCCGGACCTGAAGGTGTACTTCACTTCGGTTACCGACCACTGGGCGACCATGACCCTGTCGGGCCCCAACAGCCGCAAGCTGCTGAGCGAAGTCACCGACATCGACCTGGACAAGGACGCTTTCCCGTTCATGACCTGGAAAGAAGGCCTGGTGGGTGGTGTACCGGCGCGGGTGTTCCGTATCTCGTTCACCGGTGAACTGTCGTACGAAGTCAACGTGCAGGCCGACTACGCCATGGGCGTGCTCGAGCAGATCGTCGAGGCCGGGAAGAAATACAACCTGACCCCGTATGGCACCGAGACCATGCACGTATTGCGGGCCGAGAAGGGCTTCATCATTGTCGGTCAGGACACTGACAGCTCGATGACCCCGGACGACCTGAACATGGGCTGGTGCGTAGGCCGGACCAAACCGTTCTCGTGGATCGGCTGGCGTGGCATGAATCGCGAAGACTGTGTGCGTGAGGACCGCAAGCAACTGGTGGGCCTCAAGCCGATCGACCCGAATGTCTGGCTGCCGGAAGGTGCGCAACTGGTGTTCAACACCAAGCAGGCGATCCCGATGACCATGGTCGGTCATGTGACGTCCAGCTACGCCCACAACTCCCTGGGTTACTCATTTGCCATGGGCGTGGTCAAGGGCGGCCTCAAGCGGATGGGAGAACGCGTGTTCGCGCCACTGGCCGACGGCAGCGTGATCGAGGCAGAGATTGTTTCTTCGGTGTTCTTCGATCCGAAGGGGGATCGGCAGAATATCTAATGACCTTCAGGTCTGTGGTGAGCAGCTGCTACGCGTTGTCCGCATCGCGAGCAGGCTCGCTCCCACAGGAGATCGCATGACCCTTGTGGGAGCGAGCCTGCTCGCGATGGCGGTAGAACAGCCACCACAAGGGCCTGAATCAGAATTCAAGACAGGTGCTCCATATGACCGCAGTCAACGTGTACCAACAACGCCCAACCACCGGGGCCAAGGCCGAGTCGTCGCTGCACCATGCCGACCTCGCCAGTCTGGTGGGCAAGGGTCGCAAGAACGCCGGCGTGACCGTGCGCGAGAAGAAACTCCTGGGCCACTTGACCATCCGTGGCGATGGTCATGACCCTGCGTTCGCTGCTGGCGTGCACAAGGCCCTGGGCCTGGAGCTGCCGGGCGCGCTGACCGTCATCGTCAAGGGCGAAACCAGCCTGCAATGGCTCGGCCCGGACGAGTGGCTGCTGGTGGTGCCCAGTGGCGAAGAATTTGCCGCCGAGAAAAACCTGCGCGAAGCCCTGGGCGATCTGCATATCCAGATCGTCAACGTCAGCGGCGGTCAGCAGATCCTCGAACTGTCCGGCCCGAATGTGCGCGACGTGCTGATGAAATCCACCAGCTATGACGTACACCCAAGCAATTTCCCGGTGGGCAAGGCCGTGGGCACGGTGTTCGCCAAGTCGCAACTGGTTATCCGCCACACGGGCGAAGACACCTGGGAACTGGTGATTCGCCGCAGCTTCTCCGATTACTGGTGGCTGTGGCTGCAGGATGCCGCGGCTGAGTATGGGTTGAGCGTGCAGGCATAACCATGATCGTTCCCACGCTCTGCGTGGGAATGCATCCCGGGACGCTCTGCGTCCCAAAAGCGGACGCAGAGCGTCCATGGCGGCATTCCCACGCAGAGCATGGGAACGATCAGAGGAGTATCACGAATGAGCCGCGCCCCAGACACATGGATCTTGACTGCCGACTGCCCCAGCGTGCTCGGCACGGTGGACGCGGTGACGCGCTTTCTGTTCGAGCAAGGCTGCTACGTCACCGAGCACCATTCCTTCGACGACCGGCTCTCGGCGCGTTTTTTCATTCGTGTGGAGTTCCGCCAACCCGACGGTTTTGATGAGCAAAACTTCCGGGCCGGCCTGGCCGAACGTGCGCAAGCCTTTGGCATGGTCTTCGAACTGACGCCACCCAACTACCGGCCCAAAGTGGTGATCATGGTCTCCAAGGCCGATCACTGCCTCAACGACCTGCTCTACCGTCAGCGCATCGGCCAGTTGTCCATGGACGTCGTGGCCGTGGTGTCCAACCACCCGGACCTCAAGCCGCTGGCCGACTGGCACCAGATTCCGTACTACCATTTCCCCCTGGACCCGAACGACAAACCGTCCCAGGAGCGGCAGGTGTGGCAGGTGATCGAAGACACCGGCGCCGAGCTGGTGATTCTCGCCCGCTACATGCAAGTGCTGTCGCCGGAGCTGTGTCGCAAGCTCGACGGCAAGGCGATCAACATCCATCACTCGCTGCTGCCGGGCTTCAAGGGCGCCAAGCCGTATCACCAGGCCTACAACAAAGGCGTGAAACTGGTCGGCGCCACGGCGCACTACATCAACAACGACCTGGACGAAGGCCCGATCATCGCTCAGGGCGTGGAAGTGGTGGACCACAGCCACTATCCCGAAGACCTGATCGCCAAGGGCCGGGACATCGAAGGGCTGACCCTGGCCCGGGCCGTGGGGTATCACATCGAGCGAAGGGTGTTTCTCAACGCCAACAGAACTGTCGTTCTTTAGATTTTTGGGGCCGCTTCGCAGCCCATTCGCGAGCAAGCTCGCTCCCACAGGATCTGCGTCGTTATACAGATTCTGATGACACCCACAATCCACTGTGGGAGCGAGCTTGCTCGCGATGAGGCCCTTACAGACAACAAAGAAACAAGACACAAGCACTACCCGAGCAATCAACGCGCTGCCTGCCTGGGCAACGCAGTTTCATAAAAACAACAGCGAGGTGAAAGCATGTCTGGCAATCGTGGTGTCGTGTATCTCGGCAACGGCAAGGTCGAAGTACAGAAAATCGACTATCCAAAAATGCAGGACCCGCGTGGCAGGAAGATCGAGCACGGCGTCATCCTGCGCGTGGTATCCACCAACATCTGCGGCTCCGACCAGCACATGGTGCGCGGCCGCACCACCGCTCAGACCGGCCTGGTCCTGGGCCACGAAATCACCGGTGAAGTGATCGAAAAGGGCAACGACGTCGAAAACCTGAAGATCGGCGACCTGGTGTCTGTTCCGTTCAACGTGGCTTGCGGGCGCTGCCGTTCCTGCAAAGAACAACACACCGGCGTCTGCCTGACCGTCAACCCGGCCCGTGCCGGCGGTGCCTACGGTTATGTGGACATGGGTGACTGGACCGGCGGTCAGGCCGAATACGTGCTGGTGCCGTACGCGGATTTCAACCTGTTGAAGCTGCCGGACCGCGACAAGGCCATGGAGAAAATCCGCGACCTGACCTGCCTGTCCGACATCCTGCCGACCGGCTACCACGGCGCCGTCACCGCCGGCGTTGGTCCTGGCAGCTCCGTCTACATCGCGGGTGCCGGTCCGGTTGGCCTGGCGGCTGCCGCTTCCGCCCGCCTGCTGGGTGCCGCTGTGGTCATTATCGGTGACGTCAACCCGATCCGCCTGGCCCACGCCAAGGCCCAGGGTTTTGAAATCGCCGACCTGTCCAAAGACACCCCGCTGCACGAACAGATCGCCGCGCTGCTGGGCGAACCGGAAGTCGACTGCGCCGTTGACGCTGTGGGCTTCGAAGCCCGTGGTCACGGCCATGAAGGCGTCAAGCACGAAGCTCCGGCCACCGTGCTCAACTCGTTGATGGGTGTGGTTCGCGTAGCCGGCAAGATCGGCATCCCCGGCCTCTACGTCACCGAAGACCCGGGCGCGGTCGATGCCGCGGCAAAAATGGGTAGCCTGAGCATCCGTTTCGGTCTGGGCTGGGCCAAGTCCCACAGCTTCCACACCGGCCAGACCCCGGTGATGAAGTACAACCGCCAACTGATGCAAGCCATCATGTGGGATCGCATCAACATCGCAGAAATCGTCGGCGTACAGGTCATCAGCCTGGACGACGCGCCTAAAGGCTACGGCGAGTTCGATGCAGGCGTACCGAAGAAGTTTGTGATCGATCCGCACAAGATGTTCAGTGCGGCCTAAGCGGTAGGCAAGACGGACAAAGGGCGACAGCGATGTCGCCCTTTTTATTCGGCACAGCGCAAGCAGCAGCTTGTAGTACTGAAGCGACTGGGCTTACTCGTCGTCGCTGATGACCTGAAGATTGATCGCGTAATATTGCCCATCGTCGCCCAACATCAACTCGTACGCCACTTTCTGTCCGGGTTTTATGACCGGCCCGCCTTCTTCGACTGGAGGGACCCTGAAGAAGATGTTTTGCCCATTTGCATGGGACGGCGTTAATCCAATGCCGCCTTCAGCGGAGTCATGACGCTTTACAGGCTGCTTTTCCATGGCAAAACTCCTATCAAAAGAGTTTGGGCCTGCGGTCCGGAGTGCGAGCTGTCGAAACATACCCGCACCGCGACCAACTTATGCAGGTTGAACATTGTCGGCTTGCATGCCTTTTTGCCCTTTGGCAGCCTCATAGGTCACTTTTTGTCCTTCCTTCAAGGTCTTGAAACCGTCGCCTTTTATAGCTTTGAAATGGACGAAGAGATCATCACCGCCGTCATCCGGTGTGATAAAACCATAGCCCTTTTCATCGTTGAACCACTTTACTGTTCCGTTACTCATGTTCTTCTCGCCTGGATGAAGGGTTTGGTGCGGGTAAGCGATGGGGGTCGCTTGTATCTCGTTGATGCGTGATTGAGCTTAACTCAGTGAAAAGGGTTGCCTACTGTCAGAGTTGACAGTGGGCGAGGGCTTTATGGAATAACTGCTCGTCTTGTTATGTCCAGCAGAGCAGCGCCTGGCGGTTCGCCGACATGGGGTCGTTCCCTGAATAGGCTGGTATTTATTCCGGCGTCACTCTGGTGGCCTGCATGCCCTTGCTATATTCAGATGAATTATGACTTAACAATCAAAAGCTAAGGTTGAAGTAGTCGGCGGTTATCAGCTTGCAGGCCTTAGTGTCCAGGCTCTCGCAGCGATTGTCTTCCCATGGCGAAAATCCCGGTTCCACAACCTGGAGATACTCCAGCGTCAAGTTTATTTCGCCGTATTTGCACGTGATGGTCATCCTTGTGGGCGTCTGCTCGGCGTCGTCGGGCTCATCAACAGCGTATTCGGCACCGTTGAATTGCAGCAGAGCCGGATCGACCACGTCCACCAGGCTTTGGCTCTGCCACTCGCGATCATCCTGTACTTCGACTGAATAGATATCTTCCACGGATTCAATTTTTCTGTGGATGTCAGTGACGGCGGGACAGGTTATTTCATTGGCCTGGATATGGCCGACAAACAGCATCAGTAATCCCGCCCCTTTCGCCAGTGTGTTTTGCATGTGTCGGGTTCCCAGGTTTGGTTGGTTGCTATGGTTTGCGGCTTTTTTCCGGCGGGCTACTGTCAGTGTTGCCAGTTGTTCATACCCATTTTGAATAACAAACGTGTACCTATTGAGTCTTGGCAATAACACTTCAACTGTTTTTGTTTATATAAGCGGTCGCCTGCGTCTGACGCGGGGCACTGGGACAATGAATGGCGTGCCGGGCATACGGCGTGTGTGGGGGAACAATCCTCGCCCGCCCCAGTCAAACGCACGATTTTGCGCCGCCCCTTTAGTGGGCGGCTTTTTCATGGCTCAAGAGGATGTCCCGGATGAAGGTTTCACGAGGTTTTGCACTGTCTTGCCTGCTCGCGCTGGCAAGCAGCCCGGCCTTCGCGCAGTTCAGCCTCAGTGATGCGGCCAATGCGGTGGCGGCGATGCAGGGCGATCAGCCGGGGGAGGGCGCGGTGGCAGCTGCGCCGCAAGCCGCCGGGTTGCTCAATACCCTGGGCTCGGAGCTCAAGATCACCCCGGAACAGGCCATCGGCGGTGCTGGTGCGATGCTGGGGCTGGCGAAGAACCGACTCAGTGAGCCGCAGTTTTCCGAATTGAGCAAAAGCGTGCCGGGCCTGGATCAGATCGCTGGCAACAACGCTATCGGTGGGCTGAATGGCTTGGGTGGCCTGGGCGGTTTGCTCGGTGGCGGGTCGGACAAGAACGCCTTGCTCGACGGCCTGCTGGGTAACGTCAAGGACACCCACGACCTGAACAACGCCTTCAGCGCGCTGGGCATGGACAGCGGGATGATCGGCCAGTTTGCCCCGGTGATCCTTGAATACCTCGGCCAGCAGGGCGTGGCCAGTTCGCTGCTGCAGAACCTGGGTGGCATCTGGGGGGCAGGCGCGGGTATCTGATCAGCCGCGCTCGCTGCGCAAGGCGGCGATGCGCTGATCTTTTTCGATCCAGAGCTGGTTCACCCAGTTCTGGACATGCTGGCGAAACACCGGATCGTTTTCGTAATCGCCCTGCCACAGCGCCGGGTCCAGTTCGCGGGTCTGGATGTCGATAATGACTTTCGGCACCGCACCGCTGATCAAATCCCAGAACCCCGGCGTCCGTTCCTGGGGGTACACCACCGTCACGTCCAGCACCGCGTCCAGTTGCTCGCCCAGCGCTGCCAGCACGAATGCCACGCCACCGGCCTTGGGTTTGAGCAGGTGGGTGAAGGGAGACTGTTGCTGTTGGCTCTTGGCGGCGGTGAAGCGTGTGCCTTCGAGGTAATTCACCACGGTGACTCGTTGGCGCTTGAACAGCTCGCAGGCCTGACGGGTGATTTCCAGGTCTTTGCCTGCCAGCTCCGGATTTTTTGCCAGGAAGGCCTTGGTGTAGCGTTTCATGAACGGGTAATCCAGCGCCCACCAGGCCAGGCCCAGGAACGGTACCCAGATCAGCTCTTTCTTGAGGAAAAACTTGAAGAACGGCGTACGCCGGTTGAGGGCCTGGATCAGCGCGGGGATGTCGACCCAGGACTGGTGATTGCTGATGACCAGATAAGAGGTGTCGCGGCGCAAGTCGCCACCGCCGCGTATTTCCCAGCGGGTGGGGATACACAGGGCAAAGATCAGTTTGTCGATTTCGGCCCAGGTTTCTGCGATCCACATCACTGCCCACGAGGCGCAGTCGCGAAGACGCCCGGGCAGGACCAGTTTGAGCAGCGCGAACACCATCAACGGCCCGAACAGCACCAGGGTGTTGAGTAACAGCAGCAGGGTGACAAAACAGCCGGTGAGCAGGCGGCGCATACATGACTCTTGCAAACAGGTGGGCGGGCCATGATAAGCAGCTTCGGGCGGCAGGCCAAATCGAGGTGAAACGAGCGAAGTGATCTGTGGGAGCAAAGCTTGCTCGCGATGAACGTAACGCCATTTCTCTGGAAAACCGTGATGCCCGTATCGCAAGCAGGCTTTGCTCCCACAGACCCTCTTTCCCCGGCAGAGATGTTCTTGACGCCAACCGAACGAATTCACAGCCCACGGTCTAAAATCCCGCTGCCCACCCATACAAAGGAAGTCCATTACGTGAAATCCCTTCTCGCTCTGCTTTCCCTGGTGGCCCTTTCAGTGCTGGCCGCCGAACCGACCCTGTACGGGCGCTACGAATACATCGCACTGCCGGAAATCGGCGGTGAGGTGCTCAAGGCCAAGATGGACACCGGCGCCCTGACGGCCTCGCTGTCGGCCAAGGACATCGAAACCTTTACTCGCGACGGCGAGGACTGGGTGCGTTTCCGCCTGGCGACCAAAGGCGCGAGCAACAAGCTCTTTGAGCACAAGGTCGCACGCATCAGCAAGATCAAGACCCGTTCGGAAGAAGATGAAGACGACGAATCGGCTGCCCCCAGCAAACGTCCGGTGGTGGAGCTTGAAATGTGCCTAGGTGATGTCAAGCGGACCGTTGAGGTCAACCTGACGGACCGCAGCAGCTTCAACTACCCGCTGCTGATCGGCGCCAAGGCCCTGCGCGAGTTTGATGCGGCGGTGAACCCGGCCCGACGTTTTACCGCTGACAAGCCCGACTGCTGATTTCCCTGATTGACGTGCCCCCGGGGTTGGGGCACCGTTCCGGCAACTTTACTGTCGGGCGCGGACGCCATGCCTCACATTCTGATTGTCGAAGACGAAGCCGCCATTGCCGATACGCTGGTGTTTGCCCTGCAAGGGGAGGGTTTCGGCACCACCTGGCTGAGCCTTGGCGCGGCTGCGCTTGAGCATCAGAAAAGCACCCCGGCGGACCTGATCATCCTCGACGTGGGCCTGCCGGATATCAGTGGATTCGAGACGTGCAAAAATCTCAGACGTTTCAGCGATGTTCCGGTCATCTTTCTTACAGCCCGTGATGCTGAGATCGACCGGGTAGTGGGGCTGGAGATCGGGGCCGACGATTATGTGGTCAAACCGTTCAGCCCTCGGGAAGTGGCGGCGAGGGTCCGCGCCATCCTCAAGCGCGTCGCGCCGCGACCGCCCACGGATCTGGGCGCTGGGCTATTTCAGGTCGACACCGAGCGGGTGCAGATCCACTATCGTGGCAGACCGCTGAACCTCACCCGTCACGAATTCCGCCTGTTGAACTGTCTGCTGGAGCAACCCGAGCGAGTGTTCAGCCGCGAACAACTGCTCGACGCCCTGGGTGTGGCCAGTGATGCCGGTTACGAGCGCAGCATCGACAGCCACATCAAGAGCGTGCGCGCCAAATTGCGCCTGGTCAGGGCCGAGGCTGAACCGATCCAGACTCACCGTGGCCTCGGCTACAGCTACAGCCCGGGACATAGTTGATGTCGCTGGGCATCCGGATTTTCCTGGTGTATGTGCTGTTCATCGGTTTGACCGGGTATTTCGTCCTCAATACGGTGATGGAAGAAATACGCCCCGGCGTGCGCCAGTCCACCGAAGAAACCCTGGTGGACACCGCCAACCTGATGGCCGAGATCCTGCGGGACGATTTCAAGGCCGGCACCCTCAACCAGAACCGATGGCCGCAACTGCTCAAGGCTTACGGTGAGCGCCAGCCGGCGGCATCGATCTGGGGTTTGCCAAAGAACCAGGTCAACCATCGCATCTACGTCACGGACGCCAAGGGGATTGTGGTGCTCGACTCCAGCGGTGTGGCGGTGGGCCAGGATTATTCGCGCTGGAACGACGTCTACCTGACCCTGCGCGGGCAATACGGCGCACGCTCGACCCGCAGCGTTGCCGATGATCCGACGTCGTCGGTGATGCACGTTGGCGCGCCGATTCGCGACAACGGCCGGATTATCGGCGTGGTCACCGTGGCCAAGCCCAACAGTTCGCTGCAACCCTATGTCGACCGCACCGAGCGGCGCCTGTTGGCTTACGGCGCCGGGTTGATCGGCCTGGGGCTGCTGTTGGGCGCCTTGTTGTCGTGGTGGCTGAGCGCGGCGCTACGGCGTTTGACTGTTTATGCCGAGGCCGTCAGCCAAGGGCAACGGGTAGAAGTGCCGCATTATCGCGGTGGCGAGTTCGAGCAACTGGCCGGTGCGGTGGAACACATGCGCACCCAACTGGAAGGCAAGGCTTACGTCGAGCGCTACGTGCACACCCTGACTCACGAACTCAAGAGCCCGCTGGCGGCAATCCGTGGTGCCGCCGAGTTGCTGCAGAGCGACATGCCGACGGCCCAGCATCAGCGTTTCGTCAGCAACATCGACAACGAAAGCGTGCGCATGCAGCAGTTGATCGAGCGTTTGCTCAACCTGGCCCAGGTCGAGCAGCGACAGGGACTGGAAGAAGAGATTGCCGTGCCGCTGGCGGCATTGATGGACGAGCTGCTGGAGGCCCGCAGTGGCTGGATCGAAAGCCGGCAGTTGCAGATCGAGCGGCACATTGCCGTGGACCTGACATTGACGGGGGAGCCGTTTCTGTTGCGTCAGGCCCTGGGCAATCTGCTGGAAAACGCCCTGGACTTCACGCCCGTCAACGGGCTGTTGCGCATGAGTGCCGAGCGTGTCGGCAACCGCGTCGAGATCCGGCTGTTCAATCAGGCCGAACCGATTCCCGCCTACGCCCTGCCGCGTCTGAGTGAACGCTTCTACTCCCTGCCGCGCCCTGACAGCGGTCGCAAGAGCACCGGGTTGGGCCTCAACTTTGTGGAGGAAGTGGTGCAGTTGCATGCCGGGGAGTTCAGTATTGGCAATGTCGAGGGTGGGGTTGAGGTGGTTTTGCGGTTGCCTTGAAAACCGCCTCTGCCGCCTGACAGAACACAACCCTGTGGAAGCGAGCCTGCTCGCGATAGCAGTGGCTCAGCTTGCACGGGTGTTGCTTGACAGTCAGCTATCGCGAGCAGGCTCGCTCCCACAGTTCGTTTGCCTTGGGCAGTCTCCACACAATCTCCACAATCTCTCCATAACCCCAGCACACAGCCGGCTCAAGCTCTCCCTCACTCGAACAGGGAGAGCCCCACATGAACCGCAGCCTCGCCGTAAAACTGGGCATGATTGCCCTATTGATCCTCCTGCTGATGATCCCGTTGTTGATGATCAACGGCCTCATCGACGAGCGTCAGGAACTGCGCGACGGTGTACTGCAGGACATCGCCCGCAGTTCCAGTCACAGCCAGCAACTCATCGGGCCGATGATCGTGGTGCCGTTTCGCAAGGATGTGCGGGTCTGGAATACCAACGAGAAGACCGGCGCGCGGTTCCTGGAAACCGTCGAGCAAAGCGGTGAGTTGTATTTTCTGCCGGAGCAATTGGACGTCGACGGCCAGATCCGCACAGAAACCCGTGCACGCGGGATCTACGAGGCGCGGTTGTTTCATGCCGACAACCGGATCGACGGCCACTTCAAGGTGCCTGAGCGTTTCGGCGTGGCCACCAAGGATTTTGCCGACTACCGCTTTGACGAGCCCTATCTGAGCGTGGGCATCAGCGACATCCGCGGCATCGAGAATGCACTGACCCTGAAGCTCAACCAGCAGACCGTCGATTTCCTGCCCGGCTCGCGGATCGGCTGGCTGGGGCAGGGCGTGCATGTGCCGCTGCCAATGGTCACGGCCCAGAGCAGCACTGAGCTGACCTTCGGTTTCGACCTGCGGCTGCAAGGCACCGGTCAATTGCAGATTCTGCCGGTAGGTAAGTCCACCCAAGTGCACCTGTCGGCCGACTGGCCGCACCCCAGCTTCATCGGCAACTACCTGCCGACCCAGCGCGACATCAATGAGCAGGGCTTCAGTGCCGACTGGCAGACCTCGTTTTTCTCTACCAACCTGCTGGAAACCTTGCAAGCCTGCGAGCCAAGCGATGGCTGTGAAGCGTTTCGCAGCCGTGCCTTTGGTGTGAGTTTCATCGACCCGGTGGACCAATATCTCAAGAGCGACCGGGCGATCAAATATGCACTGCTGTTCATAGCGCTGACGTTTGCCGGGTTCTTTCTCTTCGAAGTGCTCAAGAGCCTGGCGGTGCATCCGGTCCAGTACGCCTTGGTAGGCGTGGCTCTGGCGTTCTTTTACCTGTTGCTGCTGTCCCTGTCGGAACACATCGGTTTTGCCCTGGCGTATTTGCTGTCAGCCAGCGCCTGTGTGCTGCTGATCGGGTTCTATGTCTGCCATGTGTTGCGCAGCGTGAGCCATGGCCTGGGGTTTTCGGCGGGGTTGGCGGGCTTGTACGGTTTGCTCTATGGATTGTTGAGTGCCGAGGACTACGCCTTGCTGATGGGCTCGCTGTTGCTGTTCGGTCTGCTCGGTGTGTTCATGGTATTGACCCGTAAGCTGGACTGGTACCGGGTGGGGGCGAAGCCGACGGCTGCGATGACGTTCGATCTGGGAGAGGTGAAATGAGCCGGTCGCTGGGGTTGCGCGAGGACCGGCAATGGCGAGCAGTGCTGGTGACGCGCATAGGGCAGTTGTTTCCCTTGGATCCGCTGCGCTGCCATCGCGGGCAAGCCTTGCTCCCACAGGCGGAGCAAGGTCTATGTGGGAGCAAGGCTTGCCCGCGACAAGGCCAGTATGGCTAGCGCAGGGCTAGATTCTAGGCACTGTCTCGACCATCGAAGGCCGCAAGCTCACTTCAGCAAACCACGCTGCCAATTGTGGATTGGCCTTGCGCCATTCCAGATCGGGATGGCGCAGGTCCAGGTAACCCAGGGCGCAGGCCACGCTGATGGACGCAATGTCGAAATGGCAGGCCAGTTCGGCTATTGCCTCGGCTTCGAGCATGCCCAGGGCGCGGCGGATCTTGTCTCGTTGCGCATCGAGCCACTCGGCCCAGTGTTTTTCTGAAGGTCGCAGGGCGGTTTCGTAGCGAATCATCACCGCGGCATCCATGATTCCGTCAGCCAGGGACGCTAGGGTCAGGCGTCGCCACCGGGCTGCGCCGTCCCGGGGGATCAGCGGATTGCCGACGTGCTGGTGGTCGAGGTAATCAAGAATGACGCGACTGTCGTGGAGCACATTGCCATTGGCCAGGCGCAGGGCCGGGATCTTGCTCAGGGGGTTGTCATCAATGAGTGCCTGGTCTGGCCTGACCGGCGTGAGCTGGCTGAGCTGCAACGCCACGCGGTCTTGCTGGCCGGTTTCGTGCAGCAGCACCAGGACCTTGCGCACGAAAGGCGAAGCGGGGTTGTGGAACAACGTCATGCTGGGGGCCGACATGCAGGTATCCTCGATTAACGGGCAAGGGCTTAGCCTAGACAGTTCCAAGTCGGCTGGCGAGGCCGATTGGATACCAGTGTGGGAGCGAGCCTGCTCGCGATAGCGCAGTGTCAGTCGATATCAATGTGACTGGTTCACCGCCATCGCGAGCAGGCTCGCTCCCACATTGGGTCCGCGTCGGGCTGAAGTTATCTGCGTTTGATCAGCCCCCAGGTTCCCAGCACCGTCGGCACGCCCAAACCCACCCAACTCACGGCATCCCAGGCCCCATCGCCGAGCAATGCCGAAAACAACCCCGCCGCGCTCAGCACGCCGATTGCCACGGGAATACCAAACACTTTCCAGAAACTCGACTGCCGGGGCCTCACGAGACCACCTGCGCCGCGACCGCTGCGCGTTTGGCCGCTTTTCGCCGCACGACCCAAAGGTAGACGCCGCTGCCGAGGACGATGATGGTCAGCACGTCCAGGGTCGCCCAGAAAATCTGCATCGGCCGACCGCCGTAGTCGCCGAAGTGCAGCGGCAGGGACAGGCTCATCATATCCATGTACCACGGCCGTTCAGCCACGGCGGTGACGTCCAGGGTGCTGGCGTCGATCAATACGGGTGTCAGCAGATGGGAGGTCAGGTGGGTGTCACCTTTCATGAACACGCTGTAGTGGTGTTCGCTGGAAAACAGCGTACCGGGGAAGGCGATGAAGCTGGGTTCCATGCCCGGCGCAACCTCTTTGGCGATGTCCAGCAAGCGGGTCGCTGGGGCCAGTTGCGTCAGCGGCGGGGCGTCGCGATAGGGCTCGACCATGGCGCTGAGGCTGTCATTACGCCAGGCGGCGATGATCAGGTCGGCGCACGCCGCGATGACGCCGGTCACGCCCACCGTCAGCGCCCAGACCAGCGTGACCACGCCGATCAGGTTGTGCAAATCGAGCCAGCGCAGGCGCGTGGATTTATCCTGGCGCACCGTGGCGAATTTCAGGCGGCGCATGAACGGCAGGTACAACACCACACCGGAGACGATGGCGATCACGAACAATAGGCCCATGAACGCCAACAGCAACTTGCCTGGCAAGCCGGCGAACATGTCCACATGCAGGCGCAGCATCACCATCATGAAACCGCCGTTGGCCGAGGGCATTTCCAGGGCCTCGCCGGTGCGGGCATCGAGCATGAACGTGTGGGAGGAATTGGGTTCGGTGCCCGGCGTCGGCGCCATGATGGTGATGACACCGTTGGGATCATCCTCGTCCCAGCCAAAATACTGGACCACCTCACCGGGGCGATGGGCCTTGGCTTTTTCCACCAGTTGCGCAAGGTCCAATGGCGGTGTGTCGGCCGGCATTTCGCGAAGCTCGGGGGCGTCGCCCAGCAGATGCTCGATTTCGTGATGAAAAATCAACGGCAGCCCGGTGATCGCCAGCATCAGCAGAAATACCGTGCAGATCAGGCTGGTCCAGGTGTGGACGAAGGACCAGCGACGGATGGTTTTGCTTTTCATGATTGATCCGAATGCAAAAAGGGCCACAGGTGGCCCTTCAAAAGGTTTACGCAAATGCTAACCGTTTACCATTTGTAATTCACGCTGGCGACGACGCTGCGTTGATCGCCGTAGTAGCAGTAGAAACCGTCACACGTGGACAGGTAGTCCTTGTTGAAGACGTTTTTTGCATCCACCGCCACCGATACCCCTTTGAGCGAGTTGTCCAGGCGACCCAGGTCGTAATGGGCCGAGGCGTCATACACGGTATAGGAACCGACATGGCCCCAGTCGGTGTTGGTGGTGTTGCCATAGGTGTCGCCGACGTAACGCACACCCGCACCGACACCAAAGCCGTCCAGCGGGCCGTTGTGCCAGGTGTAGTCCGCCCAGGCGGTGGCTTGGTTACGCGGCACCTGGGCCATGCGCTTGCCTTTTTCCGCCGTCGTGCCTTTGGTGATTTCACTGTCGTTGTAGGTGTAGGAGCCGATGAGCTTCAGGTTGTCGGTCACGTCGCCCGAGGCCTCCAACTCCAGGCCACGTACCTGTACTTCACCCACTTGGCGGGTGACGTTGTTTTCGGTGACAGAGTTGTTTTTCTGGGTCAGGTCGAACACCGCCGCCGTCAGCAGGGTCTTGGTGCCGGGTGGCTGGTACTTGATGCCCGCTTCGTACTGTTCGCCTTCGGTCGGCTTGAATGCATCGGTGCTGTTGACGTTGGTACCGGCCGCTGCCTGGAAGGACTGGGCGAAAGAAATGTACGGCGCCACGCCATTGTCGAAGACGTAGCTCAGCGCCGCGTTACCGCTGAATTTCTTGTCGCGCTGGGTGTTGGTCGCGCCGGCCTGGTTGTGGAACTCGGTGCCGGTGTGGATCCAGTCTTCACGACCACCCAGGGTCAGACGCCAGTTGTCCAGGGCGATCTGGTCCTGGATGTAGAGACCGGTTTGCTGGGTCTTCTGGTTGTAGTCGTACATGGTGAAGTACTGGACGTTGGAGAAATCCTGTCCGTAGGTCGGGTTGTGGATGTTGCTGGTCGGCACGCCAGTCGAACCCCAATCCCAGCGCGAATTGCTGTTGGAGCGCTGGTGATCCAGGCCCAGCAACAGGGTGTGGCTGAGGGCTCCGGTCTGGAAGTCGGCCTGGAAGTTGTTGTCCACGGCGAACTGGCTGATGTCTTCGTTGATGACGCTGGCGCTGCGCTTGACGTTGCCGTTGGCATCCACGGATTGGTCGGGGCCGTCTGGCCCGAATTGGCCACCTGCGGAGATGCCTTGGGTTTCCAGGTCGCTCTTGGTATAGCGCAGGTTCTGGCGGAACTGCCAAGTGTCGTTCAGACGATGTTCAAACGCATAACCGAGGGCGTAGTAGGTGCGGTCGTAGAATTCCCAGTCCGGGTCACCCAGGTTTTTGTGGTGGGAAATCTTGCCGGCCGGCGACGACAGCTTGGTGCCTTGCAGCGGCAGGAATTGCCCGGTGATGCCGGTGTCGTCGCGGGTGTACTGAGACAGGAAGGTCAGACGGGTGTCGTCGTTGATGTTCCAGGTCAGGCTCGGGGCGATGTTGTAGCGTTTGTCCGGGATGTGATCGACCTGGGCGTTGCTGTCGCGCACCGTGCCGCTGAGTCGATAGAGGAACTGGCCTTCGTCATCGACCTTGCCGGTGCTGTCGAAGTTGATCTGCTTGTGTTCGTAGCTGCCGGCTTGCAGTTCGACCTCGTGGCTGCTTTGAGCTTGCGGGCGACGGCTGACCATGTCCAGCATGCCGCCGGGTGGCGTCTGGCCGTAGATCGAAGACGCCGGACCACGCAGCACGGCGATGCGCTCGAGGTTCCAGGGCTCGATTTTCGGCGTGACGTAGTTGCCCTTGGGCAGCGGCAGACCATCGAGGAACTGCGTCGGTACAAAACCGCGCACCAGCAGCCAGTCGTTGCGTGAGTCCGAGCCGTAGCCGCTGCTCTGCACGCCAGCGGTGTAGCGCAGGGCGTCATTGAGGTTGAGGACCGAGCGATCTTCCATCTGCTGGCGTGTGACCACGGAAACCGAGCGCGGCAGTTCGACAATCGGCGTATCGGTCTTGGTGCCGGCTGCCGTGTGAGTGGCGACATAGCCATCGGTCGGACCCCACGCGGTCTCGCTGAGGCCGGCGCCGATCACGCTGGTTTCCGGCAAAGCCATGACGCCTTCGGGCACGGCCACCAGGCTGTAGGTGCCGGCGCTGCTTTGTTGCAGTTGAAGGCCGGTGCCGCGCAACGCCTCACGTAATGCGCCAATGGCATCGAACTGGCCCTGGACTGGTGCCGAGGTTTTGCCCGAGGCCAGGGACGGGGTCAGACTCAGGGCGAGCCCGGCCTGACTGGCGATCTGGTTCAGGGTGCTGGCCAATGGTGCGGCGGGCAGGTTGTAGGTGCGCACGCTCGAGGCTTGTTCGGCGGCCAGCAACGGGCCGCTGACCAACGGGGCGGCAAAAGCGATGGCAACGGCCAACAGACTGGGGCGCAACAGGGTGTCTAGCGGGCGGGACATACGGCGGCTCCTGAATGGAAATATTTCTCAATTGCCTTGGTGCCGGATGAAAATTCAAAAGTGATAGGGCTGGATGAAAATAATTTAGATTCAGATTGAGGTGAGGTGTCCAACGGGTCTTCGGATCGGGACGGCTTCATCGCGAGCAGGCTCGCTCCCACAGGGGATCACTGAAGATCAAATGTGGGAGCGAGCCTGCTCGCGATGGGGCCTCAAGGCTTGGTCTCGACCCTCGGCCCCACCATCACCCACCAGCGCGTGTGATGCTCGACCTGTACCGGCAAGGTCGGCAGCAGGGCGCTGAGTGCCAGATCGGTGTCGTGCAGCGGGAAGCTGCCAGTGATGCGCAGGTCTGCCACCTGTGGCTCGACACCCAGGTAGCCGCGACGATAGCGTCCCAGCTCATGGACCAGGTCTTCGAGGCGGGCGTTGTCCACCACCAGCATGCCGCGGGTCCAGGCATCGGCGCCCGGACTCAGGGCCATCGTCGGCCCGAGACCGTCGCGGCGCATCAACACCTGCTGGCCTTCACGCAGGATCTGCTCTTCATCGGTGGCCTGTGGATGCGCCGCCACCGCCGACTTCAACACGCTCAAGCGCGTGCCTTCTGGTTCTCGCTTGACCAAAAACCGGGTGCCCAGGGCGCGCATGTTGCCTTCGCGGGTTTCAACGATAAACGGACGCGGATCGTTGTGGCCGGTTTCCACCAGGATCTCGCCTTCTTGCAGGACAATGCGGCGCTGCTTGTCATCGAAACGCACGTCCAGCGCACTGTGGGTGTTGAGGTTGATCAGCGTGCCGTCGGCCAGGCGCAGGACGCGTTGTTCGCCGGTGGCGGTGCGTTGGTCGGCCAGCCAGTAATCCAGCGGCAAGTAACGATCTCCGGCAAACAACGCCAGGCCGATCACTGCAACAATGCTGGCCAGGCTGCTACCGAGCTTGCGCACCCGGCGACGGATGTTTGCTCTGGATTGCAACAACGCGGCTCGCCCAGGGCCGTTGGCGACACTGAAGCGTTGGTCAAGCATGCCCAGTTGCCGCCAGGCCCGGGCGTGTTCTTCGTCGGCGGCATGCCATTGGGCGAACGCTTCCCGCTCCTGGGCACTACCGCCGCCTGAGTCCAGGGACAGTTGCCAGGCAATGGCCGCATCCAGAACCCCGGTCGAGACGGGTTTGGAAGAAGGCGTGCTCATGTCGGCTCACCATAAAGCGCGATGTAGCACTGGCGCATGCCCTGGGCCAGGTACTGCCGCACCCGGGGCACGGAAACCCCCAGGCGCTCGGCGATTTCTGCATGGCTGAGGCCGTCGAGGCGGTTGTAGAGGAAGGCGGCGCGGGCCTTGCTCGACAATTTGCCAAGCAGCCGATCGATAGCCTTGAGGTCTTCGAGGATCAGTTGCTGCTCTTCCAACGACGGCTGTTCGTTTTCCGGGATCAGCATCAGCTCGGTGAGGTAGGCCTGCTCCAGCGCCGCCCGACGGAAATAATCGAACAGCAGTCCCTTGGCGATCGCCACCAGAAACGCCCTGGGCTCTCGGGGCGCTGTCAGTTCCTCCCGGCCCAGCAGGCGCACGAAGGTGTCCTGGCTCAGATCTTCGGCCCGTTGCGGGCAGGCCACGTTGCGGCGCAGCCATGCCAATAGCCACCCGCGATGGTCACGGTACAACGCACCAACCAGATCACTGTGGGGGCTTGGGGCTGACGACACGAAGCATCACCGACGTTTTAAGTAACGAGAATTGTTCGCGATTGTCGCAGAGGCGGGGGAGAGAAAGCAATTGGCGCTGGTCGGAGCACGATCCGCAGATTCAGGAGAGTCTGGAGCAAGGCTTGCCCGCGATGGCATCGCCGGGACTGGCAGCCTGGCCGAGTCGCCTGCATCGCGGGCAAGCCTTGCTCCCACAGGTCAACCACCTTGGGCTAAAGCGAAGGCGCCCGTTGCCGTCGCTTCCATTGGCTCAGGTGCTGTTGCAGCTCAAGCGGGCTATGGATCTGCTGCTGACGGGCACGGCTGAACAGAATGAGCGCCAATTCGGCGGTGGCCAGGGCGTCGGCGCTGGCGTTATGACGGTCGAAGACTTGCAATTTGCACCAGTCGATCCAGTCGTCCAGGCCGACCTTGCGCAGGTGCGCTTGAGGGCAGAGCATCGGCGCCAGGTCAGCGACATCCAGAAACGAATGCTGCAAGCGATAACCGAGGTAATCCTTCAGTGCTCGCCCCAGCATGTGGGAGTCGAACGGCGCATGAAATGCCAGCAGAGGGCTGTCGCCGACGAATTCCATGAACGCCAGCAGCGCCTCGGCGGGGTCGCTGCCGGCGGCAATTTCACTCGGCGCCAGGCCATGGATCAATACGCTGGGTCCCAGCTTCTGCTTGTCGCACTGCAAGGTGCGTTCGAACTGTTGGCTGAAGTCGATGGCGCCGTCTTCTATGACCACCGCACCGATGGACAGCACCTGATCCTTGTTCAGGTTCAACCCCGTGGTTTCCAGATCCAGCACCACCCAGCGTTGCTCCCTCAGGCTGCATTCACCCAGGGGCGCGGGGGCCGGCAGGCGCTCCAGGCGCTGTTGCACGTCTTCAGGCAACATCGGTTGGACCGGGCGTAACCAGGAAAAAATGCTCACAACTGGTACCTCAGCGTCAGGCTGCTTTGCAGCCGTTGGGCCTGGCGCAGGGATTCGCGCAGAATGCGCCGGTCCAGATGATTAAGTCTGTCGGGGTCGACCCGGTTGGAGTAGGGCAGGTTTTCGCGGGTCTGCAGTTGATGTTGTTGCATGCGGGTTTGCTGGATGAAGTGGTAGGCCTCTTCATAGGCCGCGCCATCGAGCGGTTGGATCACGTCCTTGATGACCAGTTGCCGCAAGCGCTCCAGGGTATTGTTGGCTTCGATGCCATTGGCCAGGGCCAGCAGGCGAGCGCCGTCGACAAAAGGCGTCAGGCCTTGCACTTTCAGGTCCAGGGTGGCTTTTTCGCCGTTCTTGCGGCTGAGCACGAAATCCCTGAAGCGTCCCACCGGTGGACGATGACGCAGCGCGTTCTCGGCCATCATGCGCTGGAACAAACGGTTATCGGCCACCTGTTCGAGTACTTGCTGGCGCAACTGCTCACAGCCTTGCTCATCGCCCCAGACCACCCGCAGGTCGAAATAGATACTCGAGCTCAATAGGTTTTCCGGCGTCGCTTCACGAATGAATGCGGCAAAGCGTCGGGCCCATTCGGCGCGGGACAGGCACAGCTCCGGGTTGCCGGCCATGATGTTGCCCTTGCACAAGGTGAAACCACAGAGGGCCAGGCTCTGGTTGATCTGTTGGGCGATGGGCAGCAGCAGCCCGCGGATCTGCGCCGCATGGGCGGCGTCCCGGGCTTCGAACAGGATGCCGTTGTCCTGGTCGGTGTGCAGGGTCTGCTCGCGCCGGCCTTCACTGCCGAAACACAACCAACTGAACGGCACGCCCGGGTCACCCTTGTCGGCCAGGGTCAGTTCGATGACCCGGCACACGGTGTGGTCGTTGAGCAGTGTGATGATCTGGGTGATCTGCGTCGACGACGCACCATGGGCCAGCATGCGCTCGACCAATTGACCGATCTCGCCGCGCAGGGCCACCAGGGTCTCGACTTTCGGAGCGCTGCTGATGGTCCGTGCCAGATGTACCAGGTCGACCCGCTGCAGGGAAAACAGATCGCGCTCGGACACCACGCCGCACAAGCGATGGTCCTTGACCAGACAAACATGGGCAATGTGGCGCTCAGTCATGGCGATGGCCGCGTCGAAGGCGCTGTGGTCCGGCGAGAGATAGAAGGGTGTCGGGGTCATGTGCGCGGCGATGGCTTCGGAAAAATCCCCGGAGCCGTCGGCGACCACATGCCGCAGGTCGCGCAGGGTAAAAATCCCTACCGGCGCTTTTTGCTCGTTCACCACCACAATGCTTCCGACCTGCTGTTCGTGCATCAGTTTCACGGCTTCGCGCAGGGGCATGTCGGGGTTGCAACTCACCGGATGACGCATCGCCAGCTCGCCCAGCCGGGTGTTGAGGGAGTATTGGGTGCCGAGGGTTTGCGCGGACTTCTGCTGGACTTGCTGATTGAACTGGTCGAGCAGGCTGCTAACTCCACGCAGCGCGAAATCACGAAACGGGCTCGACAGGGCGAATAGCTTGATGAATGCCTGCTTGTTCAACTGCAGGCAGAAGGTGTCCTCGCCGGCACGGTGTTCGGTGCGCGTGGCCCGCTCGCCCAGCAGCGCGGCAAGGGGGAAGCATTCGCCGGTGGTGATTTCGAAGGTGGTCTCGGTGCCACCTTTTGCCGAATGCGGACGCTCGCCCACGACCCGGCCCTGCTTGACGATATAAAAGTGTTCCACCGTGCCGTCGGCCGGTTTGATGATGGTGTCCCCCGGTGCGTAAAAACGCAGCAGGCATTGCTCCACCAGATAAGCCAGGTGAGCGTTTTCCATTTGGTTGAACGGGGGAAAACGCTGAAGGAATTGCAGCGTTCCCTGGATGTTCTGCAACACCGCGGTTTTCCCAGCCTGGGTAAAGGCGTCCGTTTTTTTCATAACCATGGCGCAGTCTTTTTTGAATTGTTGTGGTCGGATCTGTCCCCATGGTCAACCCCTGAGGGTAGGGTGCCCATTGGACGTAAGTCTAGGTCAACGCAAAAGGCTGGGAACGATAGAAAAATCCCTCGTGTGGTCTATCCGAAGCCTGCAATAAATGTACTTGGAAAAAAATCCGACGAAGTGCACATTGAAGCGACGCAGAACGATGTCTGACCACTGTGCCAGGGGATCGATTAAAGAACGTAGAGAGCATCATGTCCGACCACGATATTTTGAGTGACGCCGAGCGCGAGGCGCTGAGTGCCGTCATGCTGGAACCCGACCTGCCGCCGCAACGAGTCTTGATTGTCGATGACGACAAGGACGCCCGTGAGCTGCTATCGGAAATTCTGGCCCTGGACGGCATTCACTGCATGACCGCCGCCAGCGGTGAAACGGCGCTCAAGTTGCTGGAAACCAAGCCGTCGATTGGCCTATTGATCACTGACTTGCGTATGGGCAATGTCGATGGCCTTGAACTGGTCCGCCTGGTCCGTGAGTCGGAGCGGGCAGCGCTGCCGATCATCCTCGTCTCCGGCGATGCCGACGTGAAGGACGCCATCGAAGCGATGCACCTGAGCGTAGTGGATTTTTTGCTCAAGCCTATTGATACGGAAAAATTGCTGGGTCTGGTCAAGCATGAGCTGGGGATGGATCTTTAAAATTGTCTGTGGGAGCCGATGAATCCCACAATGACTAGAGCATCAGCTAGGGCTTGGTGATTTTGCAATGAAAAAGCCCTGATCTTTCGATCAGGGCTTTTTCTTGTGCTGCGTTTTACCCTTCAATCACAGCCCATTGGCTGCCTTGAACTCGCGACGACGACGGTGCAGCACCGGCTCGGTATAGCCGTTAGGCTGCCGGGTGCCTTCGATCACCAACTCCACTGCCGCCTGGAAGGCGATGTTGCTGTCGAAGTCCGGCGCCAGTGGACGGTACAGCGGGTCGCTGGCGTTCTGGCGGTCCACCACCGGCGCCATGCGCTTGAGGCTTTCCATCACCTGGTCCTGGGTGACGATGCCATGGCGCAGCCAGTTGGCGATGTGCTGGCTGGAAATACGCAGCGTCGCACGGTCTTCCATCAGGCCAATATCGTTGATGTCCGGCACCTTGGAGCAACCTACGCCCTGGTCGATCCAGCGCACCACGTAACCGAGGATGCCCTGGGCATTGTTGTCCAGTTCGTTCCTGATCTGCTCCGGCGTCCAGTTCGGGTTCACGGCCAACGGGATGGTCAGGATGTCGTCCACCGAGGCGCGGGCACGTTGGGCCAGTTCGGCCTGACGGGCGAACACGTCGACCTTGTGATAATGCAGCGCGTGCAGCGCTGCAGCGGTCGGCGACGGAACCCACGCGGTGTTGGCACCGGCCATGGGATGAGCGATTTTCTGCTCCAGCATCGCTGCCATCAGGTCCGGCATGGCCCACATGCCCTTGCCGATCTGTGCGCGACCCTGCAGGCCGGTGCTCAGGCCGATATCGACGTTCCAATTCTCATACGCGGCGATCCACTTCTCGGCTTTCATATCAGCCTTGCGCACCATCGGGCCGGCTTCCATGGAGGTGTGGATTTCGTCGCCGGTGCGGTCCAGGAAGCCGGTGTTGATGAACACCACGCGTTCACTGGCGGCCTTGATGCAGGCCTTGAGGTTGACCGTGGTCCGGCGCTCCTCGTCCATGATCCCGACCTTGAGGGTGTTGCGCGGCAGGTTCAGCACGTCCTCGACGCGACCGAACAGTTCGTTGGTGAACGCCGCTTCTTCCGGCCCGTGCATCTTCGGCTTGACGATGTACACCGAGCCGGTACGGCTGTTGCGGCGCGAAGTATTGCCGTTGAGGCTGTGGATTGCCGCCAGGCTGGTGACCAGGCCATCCAGGATGCCTTCCGGTACTTCCTGACCGTCCTTGTCCAGGATCGCGTCGATAGTCATCAGATGACCGACGTTGCGCACGAACAGGAGCGAGCGGCCATGCAGGGTCAGGCCCGAACCGTCCACTGTCGTGTACGCACGATCGGGGTTCATGGTGCGGGTAAACGTTTGACCGCCCTTGGCGACCTGTTCCGACAGATCGCCCTTCATCAGGCCGAGCCAGTTACGGTAGATCACCACTTTGTCATCGGCATCGACGGCGGCGACCGAGTCTTCGCAGTCCATGATGGTGGTCAGCGCCGCTTCCATCAGGATGTCTTTGACGCCGGCGGCATCGGTCTGGCCGACGGGGGTGCTGGCGTCGATCTGGATTTCAAAGTGCAGGCCGTTGTGCTTCAACAGCACGGTGGTCGGTGCCGAAGCGTCGCCCTGGAAACCGATCAGTTGCGCGTCGTCACGCAGGCCGCTGTTGCTGCCGCCCTTGAGGGCAACCACCAGTTTGCCATCGACGATCTTGTAAGCGGTGGAATCGACATGGGAGCCGGCGGCCAACGGCGCGGCTTCGTCGAGGAAGGCGCGGGCAAAGGCAATGACCTTGTCGCCGCGTACCTTGTTGTAGCCTTTGCCTTTCTCCGCGCCGTCGGCTTCGCTGATGGCATCGGTGCCGTACAGCGCGTCGTACAAAGAACCCCAGCGGGCGTTCGAGGCATTGAGGGCGAAGCGGGCATTCATCACCGGCACGACCAGCTGCGGGCCGGCCATGCGGGCGATTTCGTCATCGACATTTTGCGTCGTGGCCTGGAAATCCGCCGCTTCTGGCAGCAGATAACCGATGTCTTGCAGGAAGGCTTTGTAAGCCACGGCGTCGTGGGCCTGGCCGGCACGGGCCTGGTGCCAGGCATCGATCTGTGCCTGGAAATCGTCGCGTTTGGCGAGTAGGGCTTTGTTCTTCGGGGCCAGGTCGTGGATGACTTTGTCGGCACCGGCCCAGAACGCATCGGCGGTGAGGCCGGTTCCGGGGATAGCTTCGTTATTCACGAAGTCGAACAGGACTTTGGCGACCCGCAGGCCACCGACTTGAACGTGTTCAGTCATTGCTTGCCTCACTCTGCTCAGCTATTTCGCTTTTCAGCTCTTCGATTTTGACAATGAAGCCTCGGGACATTTAAACCACAAACCCCGGAACCAGTACATGCCATCGCTGGCGGCTGGGTGGGACCTGTCACGGGCGTTAAGCCTTGCTGACGGGGCTTTCAGGGATGCGACCGCGCCTTGAACAGTCATTGGTCCAACATTATGTAGTGCGCGCTGCGGCATACTACATGATCAATTGCGGTTGTGAAAATTAGACTAATTGCGTCGTTCCGCGACCCACTAAAGTGTTACGGTCACGACGAGGCACGGGATGTTCTCAAAAAACGTATGGATTGTTCCATATAAATCTTGATTTTTGTACACGATGTATCTGGTGTCATCCTGTGGGAGCAAGCTTTGCTCTCACAGGAGCGAGGTATATATCTTTAGGCCATCAGTCTGCTCGCGACCACCTGCCTATACTCTTCTTTCCACAACAAGAGGGCTCGCGCCATGGACCATCTCGTCATCACTGTTTTCGCCCCGGACAAGCCCGGGTTGGTCGAGCAGATCGCCCTTTGCATCGCCGAGCACGGCGGTAACTGGCTGGAAAGCCGCATGTCCCGTCTGGCGGGACAATTTGCCGGAATCCTGCGCCTGAGCGTTCCGGCTGAATCCCATGATGAATTGATCGAAGCCTTGCAAGGCCTGTCGGCCCACAACATCCGCGTGCTGATCGCCGAGGGCATCGTCGAAGAGTCCTGCACTTGGAAGCCTATCGCGATGGAGCTGGTGGGTAATGATCGCCCGGGGATCGTGCGCGACATCACGCGCTTGCTGAGTGAGCAGGGCGTCAACGTCGAGCGACTGGTCACGGACGTGCGGCCGGCGCCGATGAGCAGCGAGTTGCTGTTTCATGCCGAAGCGATCCTCGGGGTGCCAGTGACCTTGTCCCTGGACACTTTGCAGGAACGTTTGGAAACCCTGGCCGATGAGCTGATGGTGGAGCTGAAACTCAGCGACGAGAACTGATACAGGTTATCCAAGGAAAAACTGCGCCTGCCTGTGGATAACCTGTAGAGACACCTCGCCAGCCCAAGTCCGCCGGGCGCTGGCGGGATATGATTAAAAAATCACCAGTTTTCAAGGGCTTGTGCACAAACGGCGGGGATCACGCTGTGGATAACCTTGGGAAGGATAAGCGCAGGCCACGCCAGGCGTGGCCTGTGGAGGTTCGTACGTTTTTTGATCAGTTGCGCCGGCGCATGCTGATTACGGCATCGACGCTATACACCGCAAGCCCAGCCCAGATAAACAGGAACGCCACCAATGTGCTGGACGACAGGTGCTCACCGAACAGCAGCACGGCGAGCAACAACACCAGCGTCGGTGCGATGTACTGGAGGAACCCGAGGGTGGTGTAGGGCAAATGCCGCGCCGCAGCGTTAAAGCACACCAACGGCACCAGCGTCACGGGCCCTGCCGCCACCAGCCACCAGGCTTCGGAGGTGGTCCAGAAAACGGCTTGGGCGCTGGTAGCCGCCGGGTTGAACAACAACCAGGCAATGGCGATCGGCACCAGCATCCAGGTTTCCACTACCAGTCCGGGTAAAGCCTTGACCGGCGCCTGCTTGCGGATCAGTCCATAAAAGCCGAAGGTCAGCGCCAGCACCAGCGACACCCAAGGCAGGCTGCCCACTTGCCAGACCTGCTGCGCCACACCGACCGCGGCCAACCCCACCGCCAGCCACTGCATGCGCCGCAACCGTTCACCCAGGATCAACATGCCGAGCAATACGTTCACCAGCGGGTTGATGTAGTACCCCAGGCTCGCTTCGAGCATGCGCTCGTTGTTCACCGCCCAGACATAGGTCAACCAGTTGGCCGCGATCAACGTACCGCTCAGGGCCAGGATTGCCAGCCGCTGTGGATTGTCCCGCAGTTCGCGCCACCAGCCCGGGTGTTTCCAGACCATCAGCAACGCCGCGCCGAACAGCGCCGACCACAGCACCCGGTGGATGATGATCTCCACGGACGGCACATTGGCGATGGCTTTGAAATAGATCGGGAACAGACCCCAGATGATGTAGGCACTCAGGCCCAGGATATACCCGCGACGCGGGTTGGCGGCTTGCATGCAGAATCCTTGCTTAGGCAGCTAACAAAAGAGTGATTGTAAGGAGATTTGTCAGATTGTGCTGTGAACCTTTGTGAGCGTTTCAGCGCAATCCCTTTGTGGGAGCGAGCTTGCTCGCGATAGCGGTATGTCATTCGACACAGGTGTTGAATGTTCGATCGCCATCGCGAGCAAGCTCGCTCCCACAGGGGGGCGGCAGTGGCAAATCAGAACAACTTCAACGGCTCTTCATTGAGCGCCGCCAATTGCTCGCGCAACGCCAACACCTGGTCGCCCCAGTAGCGTTCGCTGCCGAACCACGGGAAGCTGCGCGGGAACGCCGGATCGTCCCAACGGCGCGCTAGCCAGGCGCTGTAGTGCATCAGGCGCAGGGCCCGCAGAGGCTCGATCAAGGCCAGTTCACGCGGGTCAAAGTCATGAAACTCGCGGTAGCCGTCCATCAATTCCGACAACTGCCCCAGGCATTCCTGGCGATCACCGGCGAGCATCATCCACAAATCCTGTACCGCCGGGCCCATGCGGCAGTCGTCCAGGTCGACGATATGAAAAACCTCGTCGCGGCACATCATGTTGCCGGGGTGGCAGTCGCCGTGCATGCGGATGTTCTGGTGAGGCGTGGCGGCATAAACCTCTTCGACCCGTTTGAGCAGGTCCCTGGCCACCGACTCGTAGGCCGGAAGCAGGCTGCGGGGTACGAAACCGCTTTGCAGCACGGTGGCCAGTGAGTCGTGGCCGAAGTTTTTCACGCCCAACGCTTCACGATGCTCGAACGGACGGGTCGACCCGACCGCGTGCAGGCGCCCGAGCAATTGCCCCAGGCGATAGAGTTGGTCGAGGTTGCCCGGCTCAGGCGCGCGGCCGCCGCGACGGGGAAACAGGGTGAAACGAAACCCGGCGTGTTCGTGCAGACTGACGCCGTTGTGAATCAGCGGCGCTACCACCGGCACGTCGCATTCGGCCAGTTCGAAGGTGAAGCGGTGCTCTTCCAGAATCGCTTCGTTGGTCCAGCGCTGAGGGCGATAGAACTTGGCGATCAGCGGCTCGGCGTCTTCGATACCCACCTGATAGACACGGTTTTCATAGCTATTGAGGGCCAGCACACGGGCATCGCTGAGCAAGCCCATGCTTTCAACGGCATCGAGCACCAGGTCGGGTGTGAGGGTTTCAAACGGATGGGACATGCTGACTCCTGCGCAGCGGCAGGGCTGCCGCGTCCGGCCCAGCATGGTAGCGCAGACGGAGGGAGATAGGTGACGGCTGTGCCGATGCCATCGCGAGCAGGCTCGCTCCCACAGGATTTTGTGGCACACCGTAGATAGCAGGTGCACTGGAATCAATGGGGGAGCGAGCCTGCTCGCGATAAGGCCCGATCAGGCGCCGATGACCCCGCCATCCTCACGGGTAATCACCATCACCGACGACCGCGGCTTACCGTTGGGCAGATGCTCGGGGAACGTCGAGCCGCCGCTGGGATGCTGGATGCCGACGAACAGGGTGTTGTAGTCCGGCGAGAAGCTGATCCCGGTCACTTCGCAACCCACCGGCCCGACCAGGAATCGACGGATTTCGCCGCTGTCGGGGTCGGCGCAGAGCATCTGGTTGTTGCCCATGCCGGCGAAGTCCCCGGTATTGCTGAAATCACCGTCGGTCTGAATCCACAGCCGCCCGGCCTTGTCGAAGCCCAGGCCATCGGGGCTGTTGAACATGTTCTGGGCGTTGATGTTGGACGAGCCGGCTTTCGGCGTGCCGGCGTGTACCGCCGGGTTGCCGGCGACCACGAACAGATCCCAGGAGAAGGTCTTGGAGGCATGATCGTCGCGGTCGGTGCGCCAGCGCAGGATCTGCCCGTAGACGTTCTTGGCCCGAGGGTTTGGCCCTTCCACCGGTTGACCGGCATCACCGCGCTTGGAGTTGTTGGTCAGGGTGCAATAGACCTGGCCGTCCTTGGGGCTGACCACGATCCACTCGGGGCGGTCCATGCGCGTGGCGCCAACGGCACTGGCGGCCAGGCGCGCATGGATCAGCACTTCGGCCTGGTCAGCGAAACCGCTGCTGGCGTCGATGCCGTTCTTGCCGTGGGTCAGCTCGATCCACTGGCCCTTGCCTTTGGGGTGGTCCGGGTTGCCGTCGCCGGCATCGAAGCGCGCCACATACAAGGTGCCGTGGTCCAGCAGGTTGCGGTTGGCTTTGGCATTGCGATGGTTGATGCGCTCGCGGCTGACGAACTTGTAGATGAATTCGCCGCGCTCGTCATCGCCCATGTACACCACGGCGCGACCGTCATTGGTCTGCGCGAGGGCGGCGTTTTCGTGTTTGAAACGGCCCAGCGCAGTGCGTTTTACCGGGGTGGATTGCGGGTCGAATGGATCGATTTCCACCACCCAGCCATGGCGATTGAGTTCGTTGGGGTTCTTCGCCAGGTCAAAACGCGGGTCGTGCAGGTGCCAGTTGATTTCACTGCTGGTGACGGTGGCGCCATAGCGTTTTTGTGCCGCGTCGAACTGCAGGTCCGCCTTGCTGCTGCCGAAGCAGTCAGTGAAGTTCTCTTCGCAGGTCAGGTACGTGCCCCACGGCGTCATGCCGTTGGCGCAGTTCTGGAAAGTCCCCAGCACTTTTTTGCCGCTCTTGTCGGCGCTGGTTTTCAGCAGGTCGTGGCCGGCTGCCGGACCACGCAGGCGAATCGGCGTGTTGCCGTGGATCCGGCGGTTGTAGCGCGATTCCTGGACGAACTGCCACTGGCCGCGACGACGCTGGATCTCGATCACCGACACGCCTTCGGCGGCTTGGGCCTTGCGCACGTCTTCGGCCGACTGCGGCTGGCCGCCGTGAGGGAACAGGTATTGGTAGTTGGTGTACTCGTTGTTGATCGCCATCAGCGCCCGGTTCTTGTCGCCGGGGAATTCGAACAGGCTCATGCCGTCGGTGTTGTCGCCAAACTGCTCTTCCTGAGCGCGGGCTGTTCCATTGCCACTGGGGTCGAACGCCGGTGCATTTTTGCGCAATGGCTGGCCCCAACTGATCAGCACCGAGGCTTTGTAGCCCGGTGGCAGAGTAATGGTGTCGGCCGTGGCGGCGGCGATGCTTTTAAAGCCCAGCAGCTTGCTGTTGCCTTCGCTCACGGCGGCGGCCAGCACGCTGCGGCTCAGCAGGTTGCCGCCCAGGAACATCGCCGCGCCGCACAGGGCGCCAGCGCTGATGAAACTGCGTCGGCTCAGGCCGACGATCTTTTCCAGGTCGGTGGATTGGTTTTCTTCTAATAGGCTCATCATCAGGCTCCCTGCTGGTTTTGGCAGTCACCTTAAAGCGGGTCGATGAAACTATTGTTGCAGCGCGCTACAGCGGTGTGCCGAGCAGCACATTTGTCGGTGAAAACGCGACGTGCACCGCAGAACCGGTAGCCAGGTTTCGCTCATGCAATTGGAGCGGATCGGCCAGGGCGCACAATGTCTGGCCGTTGGGCAGGCTGATACGCACTTCACTGGGGCCGTCTTCGGCGGCGGCAACCTGCTCGATCACGCCGCGCAACGTGTTGATTCCCGATTGCTCCGCTGACTCGATGGGGTGCAACTCCAACCAGCCGGCCTTGATCAGGGCCACCACTTCGGTGCCGATAGCCAGCTCCAGGCGTAAGGTGCTGTCATGGGTGATTTGCGCCTCGATGACCAGACCCCGGGCCAGTTCCAGGCGTACCCGGTCATTGTGGCCTTGGGCCTCGATCCCCAGGACTTTGCCATGCAGTTGATTGCGCGCGCTGGTGCGCAGCATCAAGCGACTGAGCAGGCCCAGATCCCCGGCGTCCTCGCTGGCTTCCAGTAACTGCGCCTGCAGCGCTTGCAAGCGCTGATACAGACGCAGCACGCGTTGCCCCTCCTCTGACAGCTTGGCGCCGCCACCGCCCCTGCCGCCGACGTTGCGTTCCACCAGCGGCTGGTCCGCCAGGTTATTCAACTCGTCGATGGCATCCCACGCCGCCTTGTAGCTCAGGCCCGCGCTCTTGGCGGCGCGGGTGATCGAGCCTTGTTCGGCAATGTGCTGCAACAAGGCGATGCGTTGTGGGCGCCGGACGATGTGCTGGGTCAGGAGCGGGGGCAATGACATGATGGAGAACTGCGCCAAGGAATCATGAGCGGACGTTGGCGCCTCGCAGGCGGCGCGTCAAGCCGGCTCACCGGGTTTCGGCGTGCGGGCCAGGCAATACACATCGACCCGGGCGGCGCCGGCATCCAACAGCAGGCGGGCCAGCGCCTGGGCTGTGGCGCCGGTCGTGAGCACATCGTCGACCAACGCCAGGTGACGGTTGCCGAGCACGGCGTCGGGTGTGATGGCAAAGGCTTGACGCAGGTTTCGGCGCCGGGCCCTGGCATCGAGTGCCTGCTGGGCGGGGGTGTCCAGGACGCGCCGCAGCAGTTGTTCTTCGCAAGGGATCTTCAATGTCGCGCTGAGCCAGCGTGCAAGCATCGAGGCCTGATTGAAACCCCGTTGACGCAAGCGCCGATTGGCAAGCGGTACTGGCACCAGTGCGTCGGGTGGCTCCAGTCCTTCATTGAAGTGATGCTGCAGGGACTGCGCCAGCAGTTCGCCCATCAACCGACCGAGCGGCCATTTGGCCTGATGTTTGAAGCGTGCGATCAGGCTGTCGATAGGAAAGTCGTAGGCCCATGGCGCCAGGACCCGCTCGAAGGCTGGCGGTTGAGTGGCGCACTGGCCACAACGCAGCCCGGCCATGGGCAGTGGCAAGGCGCAGATACTGCACTGGTCACCGAGCCAGGGCAGTTCGCTCTCGCAGGGGGTGCAAATGGGTTGGGGCGTGTCGGTGGTTTCGCCACACAACAGACAAGGTTGTTTGTTTTTTAACCAGATGTAAACCGGTCCATCGTATCGTGGTTGACAGCGCATGACTCTTCCTTAAATATGCCGAACATCCGTGTCGCGCCTGTGGGTATTCCATGTCCCCAGGTGCCAGCCAAGCATAATCAAGGAAATGCCCATGAGCGCCAGCACCACTGCCAACCTGCGTCATGACTGGTCTTTGGCCGAAGTCAAAGCTCTCTTCGTCCAGCCCTTCAATGACCTGTTGTTCCAGGCGCAGACCGTGCACCGCGCGCATTTCGACGCCAACCGCGTCCAGGTGTCCACGCTGCTGTCGATCAAGACCGGCGCCTGCCCGGAAGATTGCAAATATTGTCCGCAGTCCGGCCACTACAACACCGGGCTGGAAAAAGAAAAGTTGCTGGAAGTGCAGAAAGTCCTCGAAGAGGCCGCCCGTGCCAAGGCCATCGGCTCGACCCGTTTCTGCATGGGCGCGGCGTGGAAGCATCCGTCGGCCAAGGACATGCCTTATGTGCTGGAGATGGTCAAAGGCGTGAAGGCCATGGGCCTGGAGACCTGCATGACCCTGGGCCGCCTCGATCAGGACCAGACCCAGGCCCTGGCCCAGGCCGGCCTGGACTACTACAACCACAACCTCGACACGTCGCCGGAGTTCTACGGCAGCATCATCACTACTCGTACCTACAGCGAGCGTCTGCAAACCCTGGCTTACGTGCGAGATTCGGGGATGAAGATCTGCTCCGGCGGCATCCTGGGCATGGGCGAGTCCCTGGACGATCGCGCCAACCTGCTGATCCAGCTGGCGAACCTGCCGGAGCATCCGGAATCGGTGCCGATCAACATGCTGGTAAAAGTCGCCGGCACGCCCCTGGAAAACGCCGAAGACGTCGACCCGTTCGATTTCATTCGCATGCTCGCCGTGGCACGGATCCTGATGCCCAAGTCCCATGTACGCCTGTCCGCCGGCCGCGAAGCGATGAACGAACAGATGCAGGCCCTGGCATTTTTCGCCGGTGCCAACTCGATTTTTTATGGCGACAAACTCCTGACCACCGCCAACCCGCAAGCCGACAAGGACATGCAACTGTTCGCTCGCCTGGGCATCCAGCCGGAGGCCCGCGAAGAGCATGCTGATGAAGTGCATCAGGCGGCTATTGAACAGGCGCTGGTGGAGCAGAAGAGCAGCGAGCAGTTCTACAACGCCGCCCTCTGAGCTGACGCAAAAAAAATGTGGGAGCGAGCCTGCTCGCGATGGCGATGGAGCATTCAACATTTATGTTGACTGGCACGCCGCTATCGCGAGCAGGCTCGCTCCCACAGGGGGATCTCCTCCAGTCTTTAAATAGCGGTTCACCCCGAGGCCTGCATGCCCTTCGATCTCGCCGCACGCCTGACTGCCCGTCGTGCCGAAAACCTCTATCGCCAGCGCCCGCTGCTCGAAAGTCCGCAGGGGCCAGAGGTGGTGGTGGACGGCCAGCCGCTGCTGGCGTTCTGCAACAATGATTACTTGGGCCTGGCCAATCATCCACAGGTGATCGAAGCCTGGCGCGCCGGTGCGGCGCGATGGGGCGTGGGTGGCGGTGCTTCCCATCTGGTGATCGGCCACAGCGGGCCTCATCATGCCCTGGAAGAAGCCCTGGCTGACTTGACTGGCCGCCCGCGGGCACTGCTGTTCACCACCGGCTACATGGCCAACCTTGGCGCTGTCACCGCACTGGTGGGGCAGGGTGATACGGTGCTGGAGGATCGACTCAACCACGCTTCGTTGCTCGACGCCGGGTTGCTGTCCGGCGCGCGCTTCAACCGTTACCTGCACAACGATGCCCAGAGCCTGGCCAACCGTCTGGAGAAAGCCACCGGCAATACGCTGGTGGTCACCGATGGTGTGTTCAGCATGGACGGTGACATCGCCGATCTGCCGGCCCTGGCCCGTGCAGCCAGGGCCAAGGGCGCCTGGCTGATGGTCGATGATGCCCACGGTTTCGGCCCGTTGGGGGCCAATGGCGGCGGGATCGTCGAACATTTTGGCCTGAGCCAGGATGACGTGCCGGTATTGGTCGGCACCCTGGGCAAAGCCTTCGGTACTGCCGGTGCTTTTGTCGCCGGCAGTGAAGACCTGATCGAAAGCCTGATCCAGTTCGCTCGTCCCTACATCTACACCACCAGTCAACCGCCGGCTCTGGCCTGCGCTACGCTCAAGAGCCTTGAGCTGCTGCGCAGCGAGCATTGGCGGCGCGAACATTTGCAGGTGCTGATCCGCCAGTTTCGCCACGGTGCCGAGCAGATCGGCCTGCAATTGATGGACAGTTTCACGCCGATTCAGCCGATCCTGATCGGCGATGCGGGGCGGGCGATGCGCTTGTCGCAGATGCTGCGTGAGCGGGGACTGATGGTCACTGCGATCCGCCCACCCACCGTGCCGGCCGGCAGCGCTCGTCTGCGCGTGACCTTGACCGCCGCTCACAGTGAGGCTCAGGTGCAGCTACTGCTGGAGGCATTGGCCGATTGTTTTGCACAACTGGGACCGGAGCCAAGCCATGCGTGATCGACTGATATTGCTGCCGGGTTGGGGCTTGGGCGTTTCCCCGCTGGAGCCTCTGGCGGCTGCGCTGCAAGGGCTCGATGAACATCTGCGGGTCGAGATCGAGCCGTTGCCGACACTGACCTCAAGCGACCTCAATGAATGGCTCGATGAGCTGGATGCCACATTGCCCCAGGATGCCTGGTTGGGTGGCTGGTCGCTGGGCGGCATGCTGGCCGGCGAGCTGGCGGCGCGTCGGGGCGAGCGCTGTTGCGGCTTGTTGACCCTGGCGAGCAACCCTTCTTTCGTGGCCCACGATCAATGGCCGAGTGCGATGGCCGGTGAAACCTTTGATGGGTTTCTCGCCGGGTGCGCCGCCGACCCGCGCCAGACCCTCAAACGCTTCAGTTTGTTATGTGCCCAGGGTTGCAGCGATCCGCGCGGCTTGTCGCGATTGTTGCTGGCGGGTGCGCCAGTCACTTCGCCGGATGTGTTGATGGCCGGGCTCGAGCTGCTGGCGCAACTGGATACCCGCGCCGCCTTGCAGGGCTTCGGCGGCCCGCAGCTCCACGTGTTTGCCGGGCTCGATGCCCTGGTACCGGCTGAGGCAGCGGGTGAATTGCTGGTGTTGCTGCCCGATGTTGAAATCGGTCTGATCGAACAGACCGGCCACGGATTCCCTCTGGAAGACCCCCACGGTGTGGCGGGGGCGATTCAGGCTTTTTTGCATGAGTCCGATGATGACTGATTTGTCTGTTGCCAAATTGCCCGGTGCCTTGCCGGACAAGCGCCAGGTGGCGGCCTCGTTTTCCCGGGCGGCGACCAGTTACGACAGCGTCGCCGAGCTGCAGCGCGACGTAGGCCAGCAGTTGCTGGACCGGCTGCCTGCTTCGATCATGCCTGAGCGCTGGATGGACCTGGGTTGTGGCACCGGCTATTTCACGCGGGCGCTGGGTACGCGCTTCGGCGAGGTGACCGGGTTGGCGCTGGATATCGCCGAAGGTATGCTCAACCATGCTCGCCCTCAGGGCGGGGCTGCGCACTTTATAGCCGGTGATGCCGAGCGGTTGCCCTTGCAGGCCTCCAGCTGCGATCTGGTGTTCTCTAGCCTGGCGGTGCAGTGGTGCGCGGATTTTGCCTCGGTGTTGAACGAAGTCCATCGGGTTTTGAAACCCGGTGGCGTGTTTGCCTTTACAAGCCTTTGCGTCGGCACGTTGTACGAACTGCGCGACAGCTGGCGTCAGGTGGATGGCCTGGTGCACGTCAACCGTTTTCGCGGGTTCGAAACGTATCAACAGCTATGTGAGGCCAGCGGGCTGAACGTTATCAGCCTGGAAAACCGTCCCCATGTGATGTATTACCCGGACGTGCGCGGTCTGACCCATGAATTGAAAGCCCTCGGCGCCCACAATCTGAACCCCGGCCGGCCCGGCGGGTTGACGGGCAGGGCGCGGATCCTCGCGCTGGTTGACGCTTACGAACAGTTTCGTCAGGTACAGGGTTTGCCCGCGACCTACCGGGTGGTTTACGCCGTGCTGGAGAAACCGCTATGAGCCAGGCTTATTTCATCACCGGTACCGACACCGACGTGGGCAAAACCACCGTCGCGGCAGGCCTGCTGCATGCTGCGCGACAGGCTGGCATGAGCACCGCCGCCGGTAAGCCTGTGGCCTCCGGTTGCGAAGTAACGCCCAAGGGCCTGCGCAACGCCGATGCCTTGGCGCTGTTGGCCGAATGCTCGGTGCCGCTTGTGTATGCCCAGGTCAACCCGGTGGCGTTCGAGCCGGCCATCGCGCCTCACCTGGCCGCTCGGGAAGCCGGCGTGGCCTTGACAGTGCAATCGTTGCTGGGGCCGATGCGTGAAGTGTTGGCCTTGGAGGCCGATTTCACTCTGATCGAAGGCGCGGGCGGCTGGCGCGTTCCGTTGGCCGATCAGGACAACCTCTCGGACTTGGCGATGGCGCTGGGACTGCCGGTGATCCTGGTGGTGGGCGTGCGCCTGGGCTGCATCAGCCACGCCCTGCTGACCGCCGAGGCCATCGCCCGGGACGGCCTGCAACTGGCGGGTTGGGTGGCCAATATCATCGACCCCAAGACATCGCGCCTGGAAGAAAATCTGGCGACCCTGGCCGAACGCCTGCCGGCGCCGTGCTTGGGGCGTGTGCCGAAAATCAAGGGCATCACCGCCGAAGCCGTGGCTGCGCATCTGCACCTGGATTTGCTGGACTACTAAGGTTTTCACTATGACAAGGCACTGTGCCATTAGTGTTTTTGTCGGGCCTTTTCCCCAGGCTTCTGTTTCAATGATCGCTGTCTACCCTTCAAGAAGACGAGTTCTGCCATGGAAATCTCAGGAAATACCGCGTTCTATGCCGGTCTGAGCACTATTCAGACAGGGCAGAACCGTGTCGACCAGGCATCTAGCCAGATTGCCAACAATACGATCGAGCGTTCGGTCACCAGCCAGTCGTCCGAACTGCAAGTCGATCGTTTGCGGTCCGTGGATCGCAGCCAGCAATCGGATCTGGCCAGCAACATGGTTGAAATGTCCCAGGGCAAGTTTCAGGTCGAACTGGGCGTGAACGTGGCCAAGGCTTCCGATGAAATGCTGGGTACGTTGATCGACACTTTCGCCTGATTCTCTACCTCAGGTTTGTCAAAACGCCGCGATTATTCGCGGCGTTTTCGTCTCTAACTCCTTCTGGCTCAACTAATCTTTTCCTACGGACGCTGTGAGTGTTTCGCTGCGGTGAATTGCTGTGCCTGGGATTTTTTCAGGGACGATGACGAACGGCAAAAGATCGACGCTTGACAAGATTTAGGCGTAAACGTATGTTTCAAACAACTGTTTGACCGTCACAACAAATCCATGCGGTCGTTCATTCCCGGTTACATCAGCAGAGGTTTATCGCTATGCCTGACTACAAGGCCCCCTTGCGTGATATTCGCTTCGTTCGTGACGAACTGCTTGGCTATGAAGCGCACTATCAGAGCCTTCCGGCTTGCCAGGACGCAACGCCAGACATGGTTGACGCCATTCTTGAAGAAGGCGCCAAGTTTTGTGAGCAGGTGCTGGCGCCGCTGAACCGTGTGGGCGACCTCGAGGGCTGCACCTGGAGCGAATCCGGTGTGAAGACCCCGAGCGGCTTCAAGGAAGCCTACAAGCAATTCGTCGAAGGCGGCTGGCCAAGCCTGGCCCACGACGTGGAGCATGGTGGTCAAGGCCTGCCGGAGTCCCTGGGCCTGGCGGTCAGCGAGATGGTCGGCGAAGCCAACTGGTCGTGGGGCATGTACCCAGGCCTGTCCCATGGCGCGATGAACACTATTTCCGAGCACGGTACGCCCGAGCAGCAAGAGGCCTACCTGACCAAGCTGGTTTCCGGCGAATGGACCGGGACCATGTGCCTGACCGAGCCGCACTGCGGCACTGACCTGGGCATGCTGCGCACCAAGGCCGAGCCTCAGGCCGACGGTTCGTACAAGGTCAGCGGCACCAAGATCTTCATTTCGGCCGGCGAACACGACATGGCCGACAACATCGTCCATATCGTTCTGGCACGCCTGCCGGACGCTCCGGCCGGTACCAAAGGTATTTCGCTGTTCATCGTTCCCAAGTTCCTGCCTAACGCCGACGGCTCCATCGGTCAGCGCAATGCGGTGAGCTGCGGTTCGCTGGAACACAAGATGGGCATCCACGGCAACGCCACTTGCGTGATGAACTTTGACGCGGCCACCGGTTTCCTGATTGGCCCGGCGAACAAAGGCTTGAACTGCATGTTCACCTTCATGAACACCGCACGCCTGGGCACCGCGCTGCAAGGCCTGGCTCATGCCGAAATCGGTTTCCAGGGTGGCCTGAAGTACGCCCGTGACCGTCTGCAAATGCGTTCCCTGACTGGCCCGAAAGCGCCGGACAAGGCTGCCGACCCGATCATCGTGCACCCCGACGTGCGTCGCATGCTGCTGACCATGAAGGCCTTCGCCGAAGGTAACCGGGCGATGGTTTACTTCACCGCCAAGCAAGTGGACATCGTCAAATACGGCGTCGATGAAGAAGAGAAGAAAAAAGCCGATGCACTGCTGGCGTTCATGACGCCGATCGCCAAGGCGTTCATGACTGAAGTCGGCTTCGAATCGGCCAACCACGGCGTGCAGATTTATGGCGGTCACGGTTTCATTGCCGAGTGGGGCATGGAGCAGAACGTTCGCGACAGCCGCATTTCGATGCTGTACGAAGGCACCACCGGCATCCAGGCCCTCGACCTGCTGGGCCGCAAAGTGCTGATGACCCAGGGCGAAGCGCTCAAGGGCTTCACCAAGATCGTTCACAAGTTCTGCCAAAGCAACGAAGGCAACGACGCGGTCAAAGAGTTCGTAGAACCTCTGGCTGCGCTGAACAAGGAATGGGGCGAGCTGACCATGAAGGTCGGTATGGCGGCCATGAAAGACCGCGAAGAAGTTGGCGCGGCCTCGGTGGATTACCTGATGTACTCCGGTTACGCCTGCCTGGCCTACTTCTGGGCTGACATGGCGCGCCTGGCGGCGGAAAAACTCGCCGCCGGCACCACCGAAGAAGCTTTCTACACCGCCAAGCTGCAGACCGCGCGCTTCTACTTCCAGCGCATCCTGCCACGCACCCGCACTCACGTGGCAACCATGTTGTCGGGCGCCAACAACCTGATGGACATGAAAGAAGAAGACTTCGCACTGGGTTACTAAGCCTTACGCGGTTCTTCTAAAAAAGCCGCTGCTTCCTTCGGGAGCAGCGGCTTTTTCATGCTCGCTGCAAATCCCACATTGGAATGTTCAATAGCCCCAAAATATGTATCCACCGCGGGTCCTTGTGGGAGCGAGCTTGCTCGCGATAGTGGTGTGTCAGCCCATGGAGATGTCTATTGAACAAACGCTATCGCGAGCAAGCTCGCTCCCACACAGATCAACTGTGATCCTGAAACAATATTCATCCAACCCAACCCTAAGAAAACCATTCCCTCTGCCGTTACAGCGATGGCAGTGTGACATCTGTCACATCTTGCGTGCCTTAATGCCCCAGTAGCAGGCACAATGCCATCTTTGATCAGCCGGGTCGGAGCTTTACCCTTGCCGCGTTCTTCCGCTGTACGTCTCAGTCATTTCCTACCGTCATTGGTGCTATTGCTGGCGGGGCTTGCGGCTGCCTACGTCAAGGATCTCAATGTCTTTTTCACCTCCCTGTTCAACGTTCTTCCTACATTGGTGTTGTTGCTCGGAGGGGCGTATTGCGCCGTTTACCGACGTCAGCGTGAGCTGTTTCTGATGATCACGGTGTACATCGCCTATTTCCTGCTGGACACCCAGACCGACTTCTATCGCGACAACGGCAAGGTGCGCGATGACGCAGCGGTGGTGTTTCACCTCGTCTGCCTGTTGTTGCCGCTGTTGTTTGGCCTGTTCGCCGCGTGGCAGGAGCGGACTCATTTGTTCCAGGACATGGTGGCGCGGTTCGCGGTGCTGCTGATCTTTGGAAGCGTGGCGCTGGCCCTGGAGCAAAGTTTTCCCCAGGCCCTGCTGTTGTGGCTTTCGGAGATCCGCTGGCCAGCGTTGCACGGTGCCTGGATGAGCCTGATCCAGTTGTCCTACCCGGTGTTCATCGCCGCCTTTGTGTTGCTGGCCTGGCAATACTGGCGCCATCCGCGACCGTTGCATGCCGCGCAATTGGTGGGTTTGCTCGGGGTGTTCTGGATGTTGCCCAAGACCTTCATCCTGCCATTCACCCTGAACATCATGTGCAGCCAGGTGATGCTGATGATCGCGGCGGCGGTCGCCCACGAGGCTTATCAGATGGCGTTCCGTGACGAACTGACCGGCCTGCCGGGGCGTCGGGCACTGAATGAGCGCATGCAGCGCCTGGGTCGCAATTATGTCTTGGCGATGAGCGACGTGGACCATTTCAAGAAATTCAATGACACCCACGGCCACGACGTGGGCGACCAGGTGTTGCGTCTGGTCGCCAGCAAACTGTCGAAAATCAGCGGTGGCGGTAGGGCTTATCGCTACGGCGGAGAGGAATTTGCGCTGGTATTCGCAGGAAAAACCATCGAAGAGTGCATGCCTCATCTGGAAGTCATTCGCGAATCCATCGCGAACTACAGCATCCAGCTACGCAATCCCGACAGTCGTCCCCAGGATGATCAACAAGGTCGCCAGCGTCGTGCCGGTGCCGGGGCATCCAGTGTATCGGTGACGGTCAGCATCGGTGTGGCCGAGCGCATCGAACAGCGCACCCCCGAAGAAGTGCTCAAATCCGCTGACCAGGCTCTCTACAACGCCAAGGGAGCCGGGCGTAACTGTGTGATTGCCTATGGGCAGAACCGTCGCGGTGCGGTGCGCATGGAAGCGGCCGCGGGTTGAGTGATGATGGCGCATTCAGCGTCTGGACTGTGATTGTGAGCCTCGGTGGCCGGCAGTAGGTTTGAACGACCTGTTACCGGAGAAGACCACCATGCCCGAGTACAAAGCCCCGCTGCGCGACATGCGCTTTCTGATCGATCACGTCTTCGATTTCCCTGGCCGCTATGCCGAACTGGGCGCCAGCGATGCCAGCCCGGACATGGTCAGCGCGATCCTCGAGGAAGGCGCCAGGTTCTGTGAGAATGTGCTGGCGCCGCTCAATCGCTCCGGTGACGAAGAAGGCTGCCATTTCGACAACGGCGTGGTCACCACGCCTACAGGATTCAAGCAGGCTTTCGCACAGTACGTAGAGGGCGGCTGGCACGGGCTGGCGGCGGACCCGACTTACGGCGGCCAAGGATTGCCCAGTTCCCTGGGCCTGGTCATCAGCGAAATGGTCGGCTCCAGCAACACCTCCTGGGGCATGTACCCGGGCCTGACCCATGGTGCGATGTCGGCCATTCATGCCCACGGCACCGAAGAGCAGAAACAGGCCTACCTCACCAAGCTCACGGCCGGTCAATGGACCGGCACGATGTGCCTCACCGAAGCCCATTGCGGCACGGACCTGGGCATCATCAAGACCCGAGCCTTGCCTCAGGCCGATGGCAGCTACGCGATTACCGGCAGCAAGATTTTCATTTCCGCCGGCGAACACGACATGAGCGACAACATCATTCACTTGGTGCTCGCCAAACTGCCGGATGCGCCTGCCGGGACCAAAGGTATCTCGCTGTTCATCGTGCCCAAGTTCCTGCCAGACGCCAGTGGCGAAGCGGGACCGCGCAATGGCGTCTCCTGCGGCTCGATCGAGCACAAGATGGGCATCAAGGCGTCCGCCACCTGCGTGCTTAATTTCGACGGGGCCAAGGGATTCTTGATCGGCGAGCCGAACAAGGGTCTGAACTGCATGTTCACCATGATGAACCATGCCCGGCTGGGCACCGGCATGCAGGGCCTGTGTCTCGGGGAAGCGAGCTTCCAGGGCGCGATCAAATATGCCAACGACCGTTTGCAGATGCGCTCGCTGAGCGGCCCCAAGGCGCCGGAAAAAGCCGCCGATCCAATCATCGTCCACCCCGATGTGCGCCGGATGTTGCTGACCATGAAAGCCTTCAACGAGGGCAACCGGGCGCTGACTTACTTCACCGCGCAACTGCTGGATATCGCACACCTGAGCAGCGACGAAACCGCCCGCCAGGAGGCCGAAGACCTGCTGGCGTTCCTCACCCCGATCTGCAAGGCTTTCATGACCGATACTGGCCTGGAAGTGACCAACCACGGCATGCAGGTGTTTGGCGGCCATGGTTTCATTCGTGAGTGGGGCATGGAACAGCTGGTGCGCGACTGCCGCATTGCGCCGATCTATGAAGGCACCAACGGCATCCAGGCCTTGGATCTATTGGGGCGCAAGGTGTTGGGCAGCCAGGGCAAGTTGCTGCGAGGGTTCACCAAAATCGTCCATAAGTTCTGCGCCGCCAACGCTGAACATCCGCAGCTCAAGGATTACGTCGCGCAACTCAACGGGCTCAACCAGCAATGGGGCGAACTGACCACCCGGGTTGGCATGGCGGCCATGAAGAACCCCGATGAAGTCGGCGCCGCTTCGGTGGACTATCTGATGTACAGCGGTTACATCATCCTGGCCTATCTGTGGCTGCGCATGGCGTTGGTGGCCCAGGCGCAACTGGATGCAGGCGAAGGTGATGCGGATTTCTGCCGGGGCAAACTGGCGACCTGTGAGTTTTACTTCAAGCGCCTGCTGCCAAGGACCGCTGCCCATCGGGCCGCGGTGGAGGCGGGGAGCGATTGCTTGATGAAGTTGCCGGCGGAGTTGTTTGCCCTCTGATGTGAGGGGGACAAAGATCGCAGGCTTCGCCAGCGCCTACAGACGTGCGCATATTCCCTGTAGGAACTGGCGAAGCCTGCGATCTTTTCTGTGGTGACTAAAAATAACAAAACAGTCACTGGCTGACCCTATGTGTCGCAAAAGTTGTTGGGGTACACTCAGGCCACTGCAAAAACCGTTTTCTTACGAACCAATTGTTTAGATCTTGCGAGGTTTGCCATGGCTGACTACAAAGCGCCCCTGCGCGATATGCGCTTCGTCCTCAATGAAGTGTTCGAGGTCGCGAAGCTGTGGGCTCAACTGCCGGCGCTGGCCGAGACCGTAGACGCTGAAACCGTCGAGGCGATCCTTGAGGAAGCCGGCAAAGTCACCAGCAAAAGCGTTGCCCCCCTCAGCCGTGCAGCTGACGAAGAAGGTTGCCACTGGGCTGACGGTGCCGTCACCACGCCAGCCGGTTTCCCACAGGCCTACAAGACTTACGCTGAAGGCGGCTGGGTCGGTGTCGGTGGTGATCCGACCTACGGCGGCATGGGCATGCCCAAGGCTGTTTCGGCTCAGGTCGAAGAAATGGTCAACTCCGCCAGCCTGTCCTTCGGCCTGTACCCCATGCTGACCGCCGGGGCTTGCCTGTCGATCAATGCCCACGCCAGTGAAGAGCTGAAAGCAGCCTACCTGCCGAACATGTACGCCGGCGTCTGGGCCGGTTCCATGTGCCTGACCGAGCCGCATGCCGGTACGGACCTGGGCATCATTCGCACCAAGGCCGAACCTCAGGCCGATGGTTCCTACAAGGTCAGCGGCACCAAGATCTTCATCACTGGTGGCGAACACGACCTCACCGAAAACATCATCCACCTGGTGCTGGCAAAGTTGCCGGACGCACCGGCAGGCCCTAAAGGCATCTCGCTGTTCCTGGTGCCCAAGTTCCTGGTCAATGCCGACGGCAGCCTGGGGGCGCGTAACGCGGCCAATTGCGGGTCGATCGAACACAAGATGGGCATCCAGGCGTCCGCCACCTGTGTGATGAACTTTGACGACGCCGTGGGTTATCTGGTCGGCGAGCCGAACAAAGGCCTGGCGGCGATGTTCACCATGATGAACTACGAGCGTTTGGGTGTGGGTATCCAGGGCCTGGCCACCGGTGAGCGCTCCTACCAGAACGCCATCGAATATGCCCGTGACCGCCTGCAAAGTCGTTCGCCAACCGGTGCGCAGAACAAAGACAAAGTCGCTGACCCGATCATCGTGCACCCGGACGTGCGTCGGATGTTGCTGACCATGAAAGCCTCGAACGAAGGTGGCCGGGCATTTTCCACCTACGTGGCGATGCAACTGGACACCGCCAAGTTCAGCGAAGACCCGGCCACCCGCAAGCGTGCCGAAGATCTGGTGGCCTTGCTGACCCCGGTGGCGAAGGCGTTCCTGACGGATCTGGGACTGGAAACCACTGTCCATGGCCAGCAGATTTTCGGCGGCCACGGCTACATTCGCGAATGGGGTCAGGAGCAACTGGTGCGTGACGTGCGCATCACCCAGATCTACGAAGGCACCAACGGTATCCAGGCGCTGGACCTGGTAGGACGCAAGATCGTCGGCAGTGGCGGGGTGTTCTACAAGCTGTTCGCTGACGAAATCCGCCACTTCACCGCTACCGCGAGCAGTGATCTGGCCGAGTTCACCAAGCCGTTGAACGACGCTGTCGGTACGCTGGATGAACTGACCGAGTGGCTGTTGGACCGGGCGAAAAGCAACCCGAACGAAATCGGCGCGGCTTCGGTGGAATACCTCCAGGCGTTTGGCTACACCGCCTATGCCTATATGTGGGCATTGATGGCCAAGGCGGCCTTGGGCAAAGAAGCGCAGGATGATTTCTATGCGAGCAAACTGGGCACGGCGCGGTTCTACTTCGCCCGTCTGCTGCCGCGCATCCACTCCCTGAGTGCCTCGGTGAAGGCGGGTAGTGAGTCACTGTTCCTGCTGGACGCCGGGCAGTTTTGAAATCTGACGGCGTGTAAGCAAATGCTTACACGCCGTGCTGGCGTTTTCCCTCTATCGGCTGATTGGATCCAGAGCTAATCTACTTCACATGGACGTCGCGCAGGATGCGCAAAGCAAAAACACGGACACGTAGGATTCTGCCAGGATGGCGGAGCGAAATGGATGTCAGGGAAACAGTCTGCAAAGCCCCGCTTCGGCGGGGTTTTCTTTTGTCCGCGTTTTTATCTTCCCGCGCTTTATCCCTTCTGGATGGCTTCGCACTGAACCCTGACGAGCGGTCGGGTGTCCATGTGCTATATGGCAATGTGGCCATCGCCAATCAGGAGTCATCCATGGATATCATTCGAATCATCATCGCCATTCTGCTGCCGCCATTGGGTGTGTTTCTGCAAGTGGGCTTCGGCGGGGCATTCTGGCTCAACATCCTGCTGACTCTGTTGGGGTACATCCCGGGCATCGTGCATGCGGTGTACATCATCGCCAAGCGCTGAATTTGTTGGTTTGCACATATCCCCTGTGGGAGCGAGCCTGCTCGCGATAGCAGTAGATCCAGTCAAAATCTCCATGGACTGATCCACCGTTGTCGCGAGCAGGCTCGCTCCCACATTTGGTTTTGCATTTGCCCTATAGGGGGCCATCCATCACCCTGCGATAGAACAACCATTCATGTTCCAGCGCATGAGCCTGGTTGATCGCCTTGCGAAAGCCATGGCGCTCATCGGCGTAGTAATGCGCTTCTACCGCGATGCCCTTGTTCTGCAATGCCTCGACCATATCGCGTGTCTGCTGCGGCACGACCACGGCATCCAGTTCACCCTGGAAAAATATCACCGGGGTGCGGATCTGATCAGCGTGCAGCAGTGGCGTGCGGTCCCGATAGCGTTCGGCGTCCTGTTGCGGGTCGCCGATCAACCAATCCAGATAATCGCCTTCGAATTTGTGCGTGGCGTGGGCCAGGGCGACGGGGTCGCTGACACCATAGAGACTGGCGCCGGCACGGAACACGTCATGGAACGCCAGGGCGCAAAGAGTCGTGTAGCCGCCGGCACTGCCGCCACGAATGAACGCGCGACGGCCATTGATCAAGCCTTGTTCCTCAAGGTACGTGACCACCGCGCAGGCATCCTCGACGTCCACCACCCCCCAATTCAAATACAGCGCCTGTCGATAGGCCCGGCCATAACCGCTGCTGCCGCGGTAATTCAGATCGGCTACGGCAAAGCCGCGCTGGGTCCAGTACTGGATGCGCGGATCAAAGATGGGATAACACGCCGAGGTCGGTCCGCCATGGATGAACACCACCAATGGCGGCTTCTCTTCGGCGTTCATGGCCGGGTAAAAGAACCCATGGGCTTGGCTGGAAGCCGAGGGATAGCGCAGGGTCCGGGGGCGACTGATGTGTTCGATGGGCAACGGCGCAACGCCACCGGCGAGCACCACCACTGCATGGTTTTGCCGCTCAATGGCTATCACCGCCGACGGGCTGATTGGCGAAGCGGCGATGGCATAAATGAACCGCTCATCGAGTGCCAGGCTGCGAAAACGCGAATAGGAACCGGTGAAATCCTCGGATACGCCGTCACTGCGGCGAAGGCCCAGTCGCCCGAAACCCGCCTCGGTCCAGCTCGCCAGGTAAGCGCTTTCGCCCAGCGGCAGCCAGGTACAGCCGCCCAGTTGCCAGGGTGCTGGGGCGTGATCGGCTTCGGCGGCGGGCAGCGGCTCCAGGTCGTCGGCGGATTCAGTCCAGGGCTGCCAATAACCGTCACGATCGCTCAGGCAATAGAGGCGACTGCGATCATCAAAACGCGGTTGCTGAATGGACTCCTCGTGACCGCTGCCCGCGACGCAACGCGGCTCATTCCAGGCGCCAGCGTTGCGCTCGGCCAGCATCAGTCTCGTTGACGTCCACGGTTGATGGGGGCGGCTCCACTCAATCCAGGCCAGTCGTCGACCATCCGGACTCAAGGTCGGCGCGGCATAGAAGTCCGCACCTTCGGCCAGCAGATGTCGTTGATGATCTGCCAGGCCGATCGAGACCAGGCGATGCTGATTGGCCTGCTCCTCCACCGCCAGCACCTGGCCGCAAGCGAAGTGAAGATCGCCATATCGACAATCACTTGAGGTCAGCGCCACGGGCTGTTCGCCGGCCAGCGACTGGTGATACACCTGCTGATCGGCCTCATTGACGAACAGCACACCGTCGTCGCTCAGGCAGAACGAACCGCCGCCGTATTCATAAACCCGGCTGCGGACACTGAACCCGTCCGGGGTCAGGCATCGGGCCTTGGCATCCTGCCAATGCCAGATCCGGCAGGCACCGTCTTCGGGACGGTATTGATTCCAGAACAGTCCAAGGGGCCCGGCTTGCAGCTCAGCGAAGTCGATGCCTGCCGCAACGGCCTGGGCTGCGCTGAAAGAATCAGCCTTTGGCGATGAGGCGTGAGTTTCGTTCATTGCGAAAGGCCAGTTGTTCAATCGTCTGAGTGGCATGCTCGGCGTCTTCCCGAGCCTGAAGAATCATCCCGTGATGCTCGGATTTGCTGCACACCGGGTCGGCATTGCTCGCATCGCCCGTGAGCATGAACGCCTGGCAGCGACAGCCGCCGAAGTCCTTTTCTTTTTCATCACACGAGCGGCACGGCTCGGGCATCCAGTCATAGCCGCGGAAACGATTGAAGCCGAACGAGTCGTACCAGATGTGCTGCATGCTGTGGTCACGCACGTTGGGAAATTGCACGGGCATCTGACGGGCGCCGTGACAGGGCAATGCAGTGCCGTCCGGCGTGACGGTCAGGAAAATGCTGCCCCAGCCGTTCATGCAGGCCTTGGGGCGTTCTTCATAATAGTCCGGGGTGACGAAGATCAACTTGCACGGATGCCCTTGGGCCTCCAGTCTGGCGCGGTATTCGTTGGTGATACGTTCGGCACGCACCAGTTGTTCCCGGGTGGGCAGCAGGCCGACGCGGTTGAGCTGCGCCCAGCCGTAGAACTGGCAGGTGGCGAGTTCGACGAAGTCGGCTTCAAGGGCGATGCACAGCTCGATAATGCGGTCGATCTTGTCGATGTTGTGCCGATGGGTGACGAAGTTCAGCACCATCGGATAGCCGTGGGCCTTGACCGCCCGGGCCATTTCCAGTTTTTGCGCGAAGGCTTTCTTTGAGCCGGCCAGCAGGTTGTTCACCTGTTCGTCGCTGGCCTGGAAACTGATCTGGATGTGGTCGAGGCCGGCCTTTTTGAAATCGCTGATTTTCTGCTCGGTCAAGCCGATGCCAGAGGTGATCAGGTTGGTGTAGAAACCCAGCCTGCGCGCCTCGGCGATCAGTTCGGCCAGGTCCTGGCGCACCAGCGGCTCGCCGCCGGAAAAGCCCAATTGCGCGGCGCCCATCTCACGCGCCTCGCGAAACACCTTGAACCACTGCTCGGTACTCAGCTCCTTGCCCTGCTCGGCGAAGTCCAGCGGATTGGAGCAGTACGGGCATTGCAACGGGCAACGGTAGGTCAGCTCGGCCAGCAGCCACAGCGGCAGGCCGACTTCAGGCTTGGGCGGCAGGCTTGTGGCGTCAGACAAGTTCGATCCAATGCTCTGCACGGGCGACCTCCATGAATTGCTCGATGTCGTCACCGAGTTCCGGCACGTCGGGGAACTGTTTGGCCAACTCGCCAATGATGGCGGCCACATCCCGTTCACCGTCGATCAGGCCGCCAATCAGCGAAGCGCTGTCGTTGAGCTTGATCATGCCTTCAGGATAGAGCAGCACGTGGCCCTTCTGTGCCGGCTCGTACTGGAAACGATAGCCGGGGCGCCAGCGTGGGGTCTTGCTGCGATCGAAACTCATAAGGTAATTCCTTTGTGCCACACCCGTTGCCCGGTCACGCTGTGATAGGGCGGGCGGTTCAATTCGTAGGCCATGCTCATGGCATCGAGCATGCTCCAGAGGATGTCCAGTTTGAACTGGAGAATCTCCAGCATGCGCTCCTGGCCTTCGCGGGTGGTGTAATGCTGCAAGGTAATCGCCAGGCCGTGCTCCACGTCACGCCGGGCCTGGCCCAGGCGGGTGCGGAAATATTCGTAGCCGGCGGGGTCGATCCAGGGGTAATGCTGCGGCCAGCTGTCCAGGCGCGACTGATGGATCTGCGGTGCGAACATTTCGGTCAGGGAGCTGCTGGCGGCTTCCTGCCAAGAGGCGCGGCGGGCGAAGTTGACGTAGGCATCCACCGCGAAGCGCACGCCCGGCAGCACCAGTTCCTGGGAGCGCAGTTGATCGGGATCCAGGCCAACCGCCTGACCCAGCCGCAACCAGGCTTCGATGCCGCCGTCTTCGCCGGGCGCGCCGTCATGGTCGAGCAGGCGCTGGATCCACTCGCGGCGGATTTCCCGGTCCGGGCAGTTGGCCAGGATCGCGGCATCCTTGAGCGGGATGTTCACCTGATAGTAAAAACGGTTCGCGACCCAGCCCTGGATCTGCTCGCGAGTGGCGCGGCCCTCATACATCGCCACGTGATACGGGTGATGAATGTGGTAATACGCACCCTTGGCGCGCAGGGCCGCTTCGAACTCGGCGGGGGACAGGGGGGTGTCAGTCATTGTGGTTCTCCGGGCAATTCCCGTGGATTCTGTGGCGTCAGGGTTGGCCCCATCGCGAGCAGGCTCGCTGCCACACTCGATCTGTAACGCATGAAATATCCGGTACGACTCAAACTTCTGTGGGGGCGAGCCTGCTCGCGATGGCGTCTCATCAGCCAGCAGCGATTGGCTGACACAGCGCACACCCACGCCCACAATCGTCGCGCCCGTCCTACAACTCAATACTCATTCCGTCGTAAGCCACCTCAATCTTTCGACGTACAAGCTCGGCCCGCTCGGGCGAGTCTTCGTCGAGGATCGGGTTGGTATTGTTGATATGAATAAGGACCTTGCGCGGCTTGGGCAGTTGCTCCAGCACTTCGATCATCCCGCCAGGCCCGTTCTGTGCCAGATGGCCCATCTCGCGACCGGTGCGGGTGCCGACGCCACGACGCTGCATTTCATCGTCGTCCCACATCGTGCCGTCCACCAACAGGCAATCGCTGCCGGCCATGATCTCCAGCAAAGGCTCGTCGACTTTGCCCAGGCCTGGGGCGTAAAACAGCTTGCCGCCGGTGCGCAAGTCTTCGACGATCAGGCCGATGTTGTCGCCTGGGTGCGGATCGAAGCGGTGCGGTGAATAGGGCGGCGCTGCGCTGCGCAGCGGCAGGGGAGTGAAGCGCAGGTTCGGGCAGGCCGGGATGGTGAACGGCTGGTCGAGTTCGATGCGGTTCCAGCTCAGCCCGCCGTTCCAGTGGGTCAGCATGTTGAACAGCGGAAAACCCGTGCTCAGGTCTTCATGGACCATGTCGGTGCACCAGACTTGATGCGGGCAGCCTTCGCGCAGGCTGAGCAGGCCGGTGGTGTGGTCGATCTGGCTGTCCATCAGAATGATGGCGCCGATACCGGTGTCCCGCAGTGCCCGACCCGGTTGCATCGGGGCGAACCCTTGGAGCTGGGCGCGAATGTCCGGGGAGGCATTGCACAGCACCCAGTTCACGCCATCATCGGAAATCGCGATGGACGACTGAGTGCGTGCCTGGGCTCGCAGGCTGCCGTTGCGAAAACCTGCGCAATTGGCGCAGTTGCAATTCCACTGGGGGAAACCGCCGCCGGCGGCGGAACCTAGAATCTGGACAAACATGGCCGCTCCATCTGCAAACCTAAATAAAAAACGCCCCGGCTGACCGAGGCGTTGTGCTGCGCGTTCAACCGCCTGCAGCAATCAACGGCTGGCGAAGTACATGGTGACTTCGAAACCGATACGCAGGTCGATATATGCGGGTTTGGACCAAGACATGGAAATACTCCTTTAGGTGGGATGCTGTAATCAGGATGGGTCGGTTGAGACCTATACATATAGTCCACCTCCGAAGGGAGATGTTCAGATGCTTAGGCGGCTATGTTACTAAATCTGACATATTCGTTGGCCGCAATTCTCCAAGAAAGCTCATTGCACAGACTGTAATGATCACGGCACCGCGTGCCAGGGCTCTCCAGGGCAGGCTCCATTGGTCAGGCAGTAGCGTGCACTTTCGGCGCTAGTCAGATGCCGCACGGCGTCCATCAGCTGTTCTCGATCCACACGCATGATGGCATCGGACAATTGCTCAAGATAATCCGACGGGTGGCCAGCGAGTTTGCCCTGCCAGAGCAGTTCGGCCGCTTGGGCGCAGGGCAGGACGGCGCTCTGGAATTGGGCGGCGAGGGCCTGCTGCTGACTGGCCAGCGTCGAATCGTCGAGCTGCCGGAGCAGGTCCGGCAGGCCGCTCAGGAACTGGTCGATATGGGCGATCAACTGGGCCGCCGAGGCGCTGGGTGATTGGACACCGAACAACACACCGGTCTGCCCATCGATCTGCTTCACACCGCTGAACACTGCGTAACCCAACTGCAACTCGACCCGCAGGCGCTGGTAAAACGCTGTTTGACACAGCTGTGCCAGCAACCGCCATGCGGCTTCGTCGCGCAGGGCTCGGGTAGGCGTGGGACAAAACAACAACACGGCCTGTTCGTCGCCGTGGGTCTGAAGGGTGTGCCAGATCGGCTGCCCGCAAGGGGAGGCCGGTTGGGCTTGCTGGCCGGCAATGCCGGGCACCCGGGCCAGCACCGGGCCCATTGCTCCCTGGGTGGCGGCCGAGAGACCGATGGCCAGTGCGTCCCAATGCGCCGTCGTCCACACGCTGTTGTCGCGATCGGGCAGCGCCAAGGCTGACGATGAGGAGTTTTGCTGGCAATGAATCGGCAACTCCTTCAACAGGTGTCGAATCGGTATCAGCGCAGGTTCGCTCTTCGCTGGCGCCGGCGGCAGTGGTTGTCCCAGCTTCGTCAGGATGTGCTCGAGCACCAAGGGCATCGGTGCCTGCAGGCCAACCAGCTTCAGCAGCCATTGGTCGGCGCAGGGCTCAAAGGTGACTTCCACGCCGGCCTGCTGCGCATCTTCACGCAGATCCTGCAGGTGCCGATCAAGCCTGGCCGAGAGGTCGAGCGGGGGCAGCGTCGCCAGGCGCCAGCGCAGATACACCGCGCCTTGCGAGGTGTTGTCCGCCAGCCCTTGGCTGAACTGCATGGGGGAACGTTCCCGCCGGCCCCGGGAGCGGTCCTGGGCGAAGGTGCGCAGACCGCGATGGGCGCTGGTCTGGCCGCGTATCAAGCCGGTACGGGGTGGTTCGCTTGCCGTTTGCAGGAACGGGTTGGGCGCGGGCAGTTGCCATTGCCCGGTGACGTGCTCCGCCGGGTGCAATTGCTTGAGAATTTCCCTGAGCCGCGACAGATCGTTTTCCGACAGTTGAACATCACGTTCCTCATTGTCCCAACGGGCCAGTTGCAACGCCGTCGCGGTCTCCTGCCGACGTTGCAGGCGGGCGCTGAACTCATCGCGCAAGGGCGCCCAGTCGTCTTGGGCGGCGAAAAATCCCAACCAATCGTGCAGCAATGGCTGAATGTCGTTCAGTGCGTGATCGTTGTCGAGTTTGAACTCGATGTGCAACAGCGCCTGCTCGGCAAACTCGTACAGCGCCGATGCCTTGAGGCTGTCAGCCAGACCGCGTTGACGCAAGGTGGCGAGCAGGCCGCCCGGTTTGCTGTTGTTCAGCCATGTGCAGAGAAAATCCATGGCTTGCGGCGAGGCGACCGGTAAACCTTCGAAGGCGTACAGCAGATCGAGACGTCCTGGGCTGACCTGTTGATAACCGGCCTGGTGCGATGCCATCAGCTCCGGCGCTGGCTGCCGGGTGACCGCATCACCCGCAGGCACATCGCCGCTGAACTGCTCGGCCAGTGCCTTCAAGGCTTCGATGCTTTGCGGGCCCGCCAGACTCAGCGTCATTTGGCCGCTCTGGTAGAACCTTCGATAAAAGTCTTGCAGTGCCATTTGGAACTCGGCCCGCTGCACCGCGAGGCTGTCGCGATTACCCGCATGGAAACCTCGCAGTGGATGAGCTGCGGACAGTCCTTCGTGCAGGGCCACTTGTCGCTGGGCCGTGGGGTCCTGAGACCAGGCGATGAATTCCGCGTGCAGCACTTCTCGCTCGCGCAATTGGACGGTTTCATCCAGGCGCGGATGGGAGAGCATGTCCCCGAGTCGCTCCAGACCGCCGGCAAAGGCAGCCGGTGATAATTCGAAGAAGAAATCGGTGGTGCGATCGCTGGTGCGGGCATTGACCTGGCCGCCATGCCGTTGCACGTAGGTCATCAGGTTCTGCTCTGTGGGAAACCGCTCAGTGCCGAGGAAGAAAAGATGTTCGAGCAAGTGCGCCAGTCCCGGCCAGGCGAGCGGCGCATCATGGCTGCCGACCGCCACCCGCAGCACCGCAGCGCTGCGCTTGAGGCCGGGGACATGGCGCAATGTCACTCGCAAGCCGTTGGCCAGGGTTTCAGTGTGGGGGCAGAAGGAATCGACGGCCGACATGAGCGTTTCCAGAACAGAGAAGCGCTCATGCTAGCGGATTAGGGAGCGTTCTCAATCAGTGTTTGTTCAAGTCGTCGTAAAGCTCAGGGCGGCGGTCATGCAGGTAGTTGTAGGCCGCACGGCAATCCTCCATCAGTTGCCGATCCAGGTCCCCGACGATCAAGGCCTCGTCCAGCCCGGCCAGGGCAGGGCGGCTGCCATCCGGGGCGGCGATGCTGCTTTGCCCGCAGTACTGCAATTCACCTTCATGACCGCAATAGTTGGCGTAAGCCACAAAACACTGGTTCTCGATGGCCCGGGCGCGCACGGTGACATCGGCGATGAACTCGTAGGGCTGCATGTTGGCGGTGGGCACCAGGATCAGTTCGGCGCCGGCCAGGGCCAGGCGCCGGGCGTTTTCCGGAAACTCCAGGTCATAGCAGATCAGAAAGCCGAGCTTCCAGCCGTTAAGCTCGACGATGGGCAGCTCGCTATCGCCAGCGCTGAACATCGCGTGGTCCAGATCGCCAAACAGGTGACTCTTTCGATAATTTGCCAGGCGTTCGCCGTGGGCGTCGATCAGTTGCACCGCGTTGTAAATCTGCCCATCTTCGCTGCGTTCCGGGTAGCCATAGGCGATCGCCAGACTGGCCGCCTTGGCGATGCGAGCGATCTGCTGCGCCCATTCGCCGTTGTAGACCTCGGCCAATACATTCACCGCGTCGACGCCAATGTTGTAGCCGGTCAGGAACATTTCCGGCAACACCAACACATCGGCGCCCCTGGCCTCCAGCGCAACCTGATGCAGGCGTTGCAGGTTGGCGGCCGGGTCCAGCGGCAGCGGTGAACATTGGTAAAGGGCTACACGCATCAAAAACTCCTTTTATTCGGGCAGGGCGATCGGACCGATTTCGTCGAACACATCACCTGGCCCCGGGTTCTCGGGGTGAGTTTCACCGCCGAAGTGCTTCATGATTCCCCACACGGCATTGAGTGAGGTTTGTACCGCGCCCTCAACCCAGGCCGGTGTCCATGAGACGTCATCGCCGGCGATAAAGATCCCTCGCTGTTCGGCCGGCATGTCGTCCTGCATGAAATGGGCGTACATGCGCTGGTTATAGCGATAGTGGCCGGGCAGAGCACCTTTGAATGCGCCGAGGAAATGCGGGTCGGCTTCCCAGGAGACGGTGATCGGATCGCCGATGATCCGTGCGGCGATGTCCACCTTGGGATAAATCTTCTTCAAGGCATCGAGCGCCAGTTTCACGCGTTTTTCCACCGGATGGGGGAGCATTTTCAGCGCATCGCTCATCCACGAGTACGACAGGCAAATGACCCCCGGCTTGTCATCGCCATTGTCGAACAGATAGGTGCCACGGGTGAGGCGGTCGGTGAGGGTCATGCTCATCAGGTCGCGGCCGGTTTCCGGATCCTTGTCCTTCCAGAAGGGCCGGTCGACCATCACGAAAGTCTTCGACGATTGCATGTAGCGGGTGCGGTCCAGGGCCATCCACATTTTTTGCGAGAACAGCGCCTCTTCGCATTCGATCTGAGTGGTCAGCAGCCAGCTTTGGCAGGTGACCAGCACCGCGGCATATTCGCGGGTGTTGTCCCACACGTCAGTCACGCTGAACCGGCCATCGTCGGCACGCGCGATGCGCTTCACACCGCTGCGCGGGGCGCCCAGGTGCAACGAGTTGAGGCTGGTGCCTGCTGGCCAGTGCGCGCAGCGCTCCGGCACATGCTTCCAGATGCCATGGGGCACCTGCTCGACGCCACCTACTACAAGATGCTGATGATCGTCGCAATTGGTCATCACCACGCGGAAGATTTCCAGCATCGAATTGGGAAAGTCCGAGTCCCAGCCGCCGGTGCCGAAACCCACCTGGCCGAACACTTCACGGTGCTGGAACGAGAGTTTGGCAAACGCCTTGGACGTGGCGACGAAGTCGTAGAAAGTGCGGTCGTCCCACAGGGGGACCAGGGTGTTCCACAGTGCCTTGAGGCGTGGCACGTCGCGGTCGCGAATCGCCTGCTGGATATCGCCGAAGCGCGAACCGTCCTCCAGCGCATCCGCCCAGGCGTCGGCCACTTCCTGGAACAATGCCGGCAGGTCGGCCAACTTTTGTGCGTAGTAGGTCTGGCCTTCCAGATCGATGACCGTGCTGCCCGAGGCCGGGGTCAAAGGGTTGGGAAACGGTTTGGTCTCCAGGCCCAGTTTGTCGACGTAGTGATAGAACGCCGTGGACGACACCGGAAACCGCATGCCCCCCAGCTCGGCTATGACACCCTCGGCGCCGTTGAACGCTTGTGAGCGCAGGCGCCCACCCATCTTCGACGCTTCGTAGACCACCGGCTTGAGGCCCAGCTTCATCAACTCGTAGGCCGCCACCAGACCGGCGATCCCGGCACCGACAATCGCGACTTCTGCCCCGTGGTTGTGGGCGGGAATACTGCCCAGGCCGGCGGGATGCTCGATCCAGTCGTCAAAAGCGAAAGGAAAGTCCGGCCCGAAAATGGTGATGGGCTTCTTGCCGTCTGCTGGGTGGCGATTGTTCTTGTTCATGGCTGACCTTGATTGGGCGACTCGACGCGGCTTTCGCGTCTGAGTATAGGAAAGATGCCAGCCATTCTAGAGAGGGTGAAACACGTTAATAAGACGCAATGTGTCGTCGTTCTGGATTGTTATCAGTCATTTTTATGCATTGATTGGTCATATTGACGAGATGAGTCTTGTGGACATGGGCCTTCTGGTGAAGGCGGTGGGCGGTTACTGGGAGGCTGGCTGTGCTGACGCCTTCGCGAACAAGCCCGCTCTCACATGTACAAATTTCGAAGTGATGGTCTTTTTCACACCGTTCACGCTGTCGATCCTGATCGAACGCTCACAGAAACCCCATTTAACAATTGCCTGCAGGATCGAGCTGGTCAGACAGCTAAGGTTATTCCCTTGAGGTTATATAACTTGGGTGGCATATTGGAATGAGATGGGATGTTGAGTACACCGACGAATTTGAGATGTGGTGGGACCGTCTCAGTGAATCTGAGCAGGATGATGTGCAGGTATCGGTGATGTTGCTTGGTGATGCCGGGCCATATTTGGGCTTTCCTCACACCAGCGATATCAAAGGTTCGCGCCACGGCAACCTTCGGGAGTTACGGGTGCAACATGCAGGCAGACCTTATCGTGTGCTGTATGCATTTGATCCACGTCGCTGCGCCATCCTGCTGATCGGCGGGGACAAAACCGGTCAGGATCGTTGGTATCAGGAGCACGTACCGTTGGCTGAGCGTCTTTATGACGAGCATTTGGAAGTCTTGAAGAATGAGGGTTGTGACAATGGCTAAGAAGTTTGCAGATTTAGTAGCGCGTCGTTCGCCTGACGCCCAGGCTCGTACGCAGGCTCTGTATCAGAAACTGAGGGCAGAAATGCCGCTTCACGAGTTGCGTCAGGCGCAGGAGTTGAGCCAGGACGCTCTGGCCAGGACGCTGCATATCAATCAGGCAGCGGTGTCGAAGATGGAGCGTCGCACCGACATGTACATCAGTACATTGCGTAACTACATTCGTGCTATGGGTGGAGAGTTGGAAATTATTGCAACGTTCCCTGAGGGGCAGGTCAGAATCGAAAATTTCTCCCATCAAACACGGTAATCCGCATTTTCTGTGGGAGCAAACCGGCTCGCGAAAGCGGCATGTCGGTGATGGAAAGGTAGCTGGTCCGACGCCATCGCGAGCACGTTAAGTCGCACCCTCTAGACCGGCTGCCCCCGATCGATCTTGCTGCTGAGGATGATCGAAGTGGTGGTTTTCTCCACCCCATCCACACTGCCAATCTGATCCAGTAACTGATCCAGCTGCTCCGGTGAATCCGTGCGCAGCCAGGCCACATAGTCGAATTCGCCGCTGACCGCACACAGTTGCTGGACCTGGGCCATCGCACTCAAGCGCCGCAGCACGTCCTTGCCGGAGCGCGGTTGAACCTTGATGCCGACGTAAGCCTGTAACCCGCCGTCTATCACCCGCTGCCCCAGACGCACGCCGTACCCGGTGATGACCTTGGTTTTTTCCAGCCGCGCCAGCCGCGAAGTCACGGTGGTGCGGGCGATGCCCAATTGTCGGGCGAGCATGGCGACGCTTTCCCGGGCATTGATTTGCAGGGCGGCAATCAGCTGGCGGTCGATTTCGTCGAGGACGGGAGGGCGGGTGTCAGACAAGATGGGCTCCGGCGTGGATATCGGTGGCTGGCATGTTACAGGCTCGCATGCCTTTGCCACCTACTCCATTTGGGATGCGCTCGGGAATGCCTGCCACCATGAGGTTGGTCATGGCGGCAGTATCCGCAGATTTGACGATGCTGGCATCAGCCCGTTTCAGATGCGGCCGCAGCCCGATTTAGGCGATGACCGGGCCGGGATCATTTCCAGCGATTGGTATCCCATGCCTTGCGGTCGAGATCGAGGTCGGGGAAATTTGCCGGATCGAAGACCGGCCTTGCCACACCGGCTTTCAACTGCGCGCGGAAGTCGTTGATCACCCGTATCGCAGTAGGGAACAGCATCAAAATCGCAATGAGGTTCACCAGTGCCAGAATGCCCATCATCGGATCTGAGAAGAAGAACACCGAGGTGGCGTTCGGGGCCGCGGCGCCGAGGAAAATCAAGCCCAGGATAAACACGCGCAGCACCAGCAGGGCCGGTTTGGATTTGGTGATGGCCGCCAGTGCGTTCTCACCCAGATAGACGTTGTAGATGATGGACGAGAAGGCGAAGAGCAGGATCGCCAGAGTCAACGCGTAGCGCGACCACTCACCAAAATGGCTGGCCAGTGACTGTTGTGTCAGTACGACACCGTCGATACCTGTAGCACCGGCAACATAGACATCACCCAGCAGGATGATGAAAGCCGTGCACGAGCAAATCACGATCGTGTCGATGAAGACCGAGAACGATTGGGTGATGCCCTGGCTGACCGGGTGATGTACCAGCGCTGTGGCTGCAACGTTCGGTGCGGAACCAAGCCCGGCCTCGTTTGAGAACAGCCCGCGGCGCAAGCCTTGTGCAATCGCAGCCCCCATGCCACCGGCGATGGCTTCTTCATAGCCGAAGGCGCTAGAGACGATGCGTACGAAGAGCGCCGGAATTTCACCGATGTTCATCACGATGACGATCAGGGCAAGCGCCAGGTAACCCAGCGCCATGACGGGCACCACGACATCGGCCGCCTTGGCGATGCGCTTGATTCCACCAAAGATCACAAAACCGGTGACAAGCACCAGGAGTGCCCCGGTCACAAGGCGGCTGATCCCGAACGAATCCTGCATCGCGCCGGCCACCGTGTTGCCTTGGAAGGCATTGAAGCCAAGGCCGAAGGCTGCCAGCAGGCAGACTGCATAAACTATCGCCAGCCAGTTGTAGTTCGAGCCGAGGCCGTGCCGGATATAGTCGGCTGGGCCGCCACGGAAGGAGTGCTCCCCGTCGGTGCGCTTGTAGATCTGGGCAAGCGTACATTCGACGAGACTTGTCGCCATGCCGACGAGCGCGATGCACCACATCCAGAAAACCGCGCCGGGCCCACCGAGCGTGATCGCGACGGCTACACCGGCAATGTTTCCGCCGCCCACGCGGCCGCCCACGGATACGAGTAGCGCCTGTCGCGCGCTGAGGTTATTGGGGTCGCTGTTCTGGTTCTTCCCTGACAGCACGCGGAACATCCGGCCGAAGAATTCGAACTGGACGAAACCCGACATGATCGTGATGAACACTCCGAAGACCACGAGAATGGGTATGAGCGACCACCCCCACGTGAGGCTGTCGACATACCCAAACAGCGTTTGCAGGAATTCCATCTGTTTCTCCTATATTTCTTATTATCGGCGGAATCGCTCTCTTGAGCGTCCCGCGATCAGTTTATGCCTGGTTTTACATCCGATTTCGCGTCTTCGGACGTTTCGGTGCCGCCGATCGTTCCCGATCCGAAAACCCGCTATATGGCACCGTCGAGTCGTTCGAGGGCTAAACCGACCTTTATCGCTGGCAGTGGCCGGGCCCTGGCGGGCGCAACTGTACTACAGAGCGGTAGTTTCGGCGCCCTGAGAGTTGTGTTTAATCCGTCTCAGGAGCTGTCCGACGCCTGTTCAGCGGGGACTACCAGTTTGATTCACTGAATGTCCGGTATAGGCGAAATTCACTATAGCTGGGCGGGTACATACCGCATGGATGACGCTCTTGTTGCGCGGTTTATGAAGACCTTGGGCCAGATCACCCAGTCTCGCCACTCAAAAACGCAAAAGCCGCGCAATGCGCGGCTTTTTGTATGGTGGGCCCACACGGACTCGAACCGTGGACGAAAGGATTATGAGTTGCTGGGCGAGGTGCTATGCCTAGAGAAATCGTTCGAAGGTGAACGTAGGTTGGCATAGCTGGAGGCCCCGTAGTTACTGGTTTTGAGCGTGATTTTGAGAAGGTTGCTCAAGCTGAGTACTGGACCGTGGTTGTACTGATTTTGCGGACTTTGAGTTTCGCAATTCGCCCCGCAGTGAAATCTTCTCCCACGATCTTCTGTAGTGCCCCCGGGCTAATTCTCTCGCAGCTCCAGAACCACGTTCCATTCACAGATCAAGAAGCAAAACGCGGCTTGGTCTAAGGCATGCGTATCGTCTGACTTTAAAGGTTGGCGATTGCGGTGACCTTTCATGTGCGTTAGATCCGTGCTGTCTAGGATCAGAATTAGGCCGCGCCCGCAGAGTTGGCGAGGCTGGTCAATGTGGCATTACACATTTCCGACTGCACCTGGCCTGCGTTACAGCCGCCACCCATCATTTAGCAGTGATTTTTGGCGGCATCTAACCTACGTTAGGAGTTATCAGTATGTTCAAAGTAACCCCCAATCCGCCGGCAAGGTCCAACGCTAAGATCATCGATCAACGCGCTGTTGATCGACTGTTGTCCCATATGATTTTGGGTCAGAGACGGCACCGAGAAATCGTGCCAGGGCTTCAGTCCCCCTCCGTGAACCGGCGCCGCGTCAGGAAAAGCACCACGCCCAGCGGCACGGCCAGCAGTGCTAGCAGCTCCAGGTCAAAGCCCAGCACCTGCTGCTCACCAACCTTGAAGATGCTGACCAAGCCCGTTGCCAGCAGCGCCAAACCCAGCCACTTGCGCAGCGGGTATGGTTTCAGAAACTGAACGAGGATCGTGCCCAGTACCAGAAGGACGACAGTTTGCATGATGTAGGGCATGTGCAGTTCCTCAGTCCTTGATGACCAGCGTCACGACAGAGCGCTGTGGGCCAATCCCGCCATGGACCTCTCCCTCGATGCTGACCAGCACGTCACCTGCATGCAGGTTCGGCAAGGCCCCTTTGAGGTACCAGTTGACACCTGTCGTTACGACTGCGCCTGAAGCCCAGCCAATGAGCGGCCCGCCCAACGCACCTACCCTCCCGGCAACGCCACCTGAGGCCGCAGCAATTCCCTTGGCGACGTTGCCGCGCATAGTACTGATAGCATCGGCCTGCTGCCGGGTGAGGGGATTGGAAATGCAGACTGTCAGCAGGCATGGCAGGTTTCGAGCCTGCATTCGGTCGTACATATCGACGACCATGCTGTTGACTTGGTAATGGGCGCGTTTCGCTTCGCCAAAGTGCAGCTCGCGCAGGCGACCTCGGTCGCTTTCCATGAGGGTGATTCGAGACAGATTGAAGACGATCCCTTCTGCGGACCTGTACTGCGTGGTCTTCTCGAACTTCATGCGCGTATCCATTCGTGCAAAAAGACGATGATTTTCTACAAGCGGTGACTAAGATGCAAACGGTCTTTGATGTGAGGCCCCGGGGAATTTGACGTCTGCACGGGTCTCATCGCCAGCGAGCCAACTCCCCGGTAACAACACATCGAGCGCGTCGGTTTTGGAGACGTTAGGCCGAGGCGCCTCCGCACGAGGCACTGGCCGGGGTATGCTGTGACCGTGTAAAGCTCCGTCGACAACTTCTGCGTTGCGCTGAGGGTTAAGGGCGTGCAATCAAACTGCAATCGCGGAATCCCGCCGCAAGGTGTCTAGAGAATCCGGGGCGATTCAGGATAACGGGATGGATCTCCCGTAGATATACGCATCGTCTGAATCGATGAGCGCTTGGGGGGACACTTTGTGGACACGGCAGCGGGTCGAAGTACCACTTTTTTCTCTGGGAGAAAACGAAAGCCGCGCAATGCGCGGCTTTGGAGTTGGTGGGCCCACACGGACTCGAACCATGAGTCCTCTGCTCTAACCAACTGAGCTATAGGCCCTCAGTAGGCCGCGGATTATAGCGACGGTTTCTCGGCTGTGCTATCCGAAAAATCCGATACGGTCATACGAAGAAACGTTGCGGCGAACTCTTCGGCGCACAGGGGCAGGCTGACGATGTAGCCCTGGATCTGTTCGCACCCTTCTTCAGCCAGGAATTGTTGTTGGGCCAGGGTCTCGACGCCTTCGGCGATGATGGTGAATTGCATACTGCGGCCCAGCGCGATGATTGCCCGCACGATGGCCACGTCGTGCGGGTCATCGGGCAGGCCACGGACGAAGGACTGGTCGATCTTGAGGAAGTCCAGTGGCAAACGCTTGAGATAGCTCAGGGAGGAGTAACCGGTGCCGAAGTCGTCTATCGCCAGTTGCACACCGAGTTTTTTCAGCTGGTGCAGCACCGCGAGGGCTTCTTCGGCCTGGCTCATGATGAAGTTTTCGGTAATTTCCAGTTGCAACAAGCCGGGCTTGAGGTGGTGCTCACGCAGCAACTGTTCGATACGCCCCAGCAGGTTGGGTTGGCGCAATTGGGCTCCGGCAAGGTTGACCGACAGCGGGCCGAGGCTTTCGTAGGCGTCGTTCCATTCGGACAGTTGTCGACAGGCATGTTCCAGTACCCAGTCGCCAATCTGCAGGATCATGCCGTTTTCTTCGGCCAGGGGGATGAAATGCTCCGGCGGTACGTCGCCAAATGTGGGGTGGGTCCAGCGAATCAGCGCCTCGGCGCCCACCAGGCGATTGTCGGCAAGGCTGAATTTGGGTTGGAAGGACAACGATAATTCGTTGCGCTCGATGGCGCGTCGCAACTCGTGTTCCAGTGCCACCCGCTCACTGGCCTGGGCGGTGAGGTCGCGGGTGTAGCTTTCAACCCGGTTGCGCCCCTTGGCCTTGGAGCGGTACATCGCCGCATCGGCATTCTTGACCAGCGTGGCGACGTCGCAGCCATCCTGTGGGTACAGGCTGGTGCCGATGCTGGCGCTGATGAAGAACTCATGTTCGCCGGCCTGGAACGGTGCGGCAAAGCAATTCAACAGTTTTTGGGCAATGTGTTCGGCGTCGCTGGGTTGTTGCAGGCCTGGCAGCAGGATGATGAATTCGTCACCCCCCAGGCGCGCCACGGTATCGATATCGCGCAACTGCTCGCGCAGGCGCACGGCGATACCCTTGAGCAGCAGATCTCCCACCGGGTGTCCCAAGCTGTCATTGATGTGCTTGAAGCGGTCCAGGTCCAGGAACAGTACCGCACCCTGGCCGCCATCTTCCTGCTGGCTGTTGAGCGCCGTCAGTAATCGGCTTTCGAACAATGTGCGATTTGGCAGGCCGGTGAGCGGGTCGTGGTGCGCCTGATAATCGAGTCGGGCCTGGGCGTGCTTGAGGCTGGAAATATCGGCAAAGACCGCAACGAAATGGGTGATTTCCCGATCCCGGTTACGCACCGCGCTGATGGTCAGCCAACTGGGATACAACTCGCCGTTTTTACGCCGGTTGGAAATCTCCCCCTGCCAGTGTCCCTCGGCGGTCAACTGGTGCCACATCGCGGCATAGAACGCACTGTCATGCAGGCCGGAAGCCAACAGCCGCGGCGTGTGACCCAAGGCTTCGGTTTCGCTATAGCCGGTGATCTCGCTGAAGGCGCGGTTCACCGCGCTGATGTGCTGTTGTGTATCGGTGATCAGCACGCCTTCGGCAGTGCTTTCGAACACGGTGGCTGCCTGTTGCAGTTTTTCCTGCATCAGGTGGCGTTCGGTGATGTCCCGGGCGATGGTCAGCATGCAGTCTTCGTTGCCGATGGGCAGAGGGCGGCTGGACACTTCGCAGAGCCTTATCTGCCCATCGTTACGGCGTATATGACATCTGAAGTCCCTGACATAACCGTCTCGTTGCAATTGGTCGAGCATCTGTTTGCGCTCATTGAGGTTGACCCAGATACCCAGGTCCAGGGTGGAACGGTCCACCGACAAGGCGCTATTGAAACCGGTAATACGGCTGAAGCCTTCGTTGACCTCAATCAGCAGGCCGTCGCTTTGTCGGGACAGTAGCAGGCCGTCGGGCGAGGCATGAAAAGCCTTGGCGAACTTCTCTTCGGAAGTCTGCAACTGCTGCTGTGTTTCCTTGAGCTGGCTGATATCACGGACTACCACGACCAGGGCTGGGGTGGTGTCGAGGTCGAAGGGTTCGGCCGAGATCAGCCCGGTGAACACCTGGCCATTGCTGCGGCGGAAAGGCATCTCCAGATTGCGGATACTGCCGGCCTGTAATCGTTGCAGCAGGCCCGGGCCGACGTCCTGGATGCCCCAGATGTTCAGTTCGGTCGCGGTTTGGCCCACCACCTCTGCGGCGCTCAGGCCAATCTGCTCCTCGAAGGCTTTGTTGACCTCCAGCAGGCAACCGTCCATCAGGCGCGCTATCACCAGGATGTCCGGACATTGACGGAATACCGAGGCGAATTTTTGCTCGGAGAGGCGCAGCGCTTCCTCGGTGCGTTTGGCTTCGCTGATGTCGATCATCAACCCGCGCATCACCGGTTCGTGGCCGTGTTCGATCAGGCTGACAATGTCGCGCACCCACAGGCAGCGACCGTCAGCAGTGATCACGCGGTAATCAATGCAATGGTCCCGGCCCGCCAGCACTTCATGCTCACAATAGCTCTGGGCGCGGATCAGGTCGGCAGGATGAATGATGTTGCGCCAGAACCCTGGAATCAGCCAGTGGGAGAGGGGATAACCGAGCAGATCTTCGGCGTGAGGCGACACGTAGCTGTAGGTGAAGTCACTGACCCTTGCCTCCCAGGCAATTGCTGAAAGGCTCTCCACCAGCCCGCGGTAGTGGTATTCGCTGCTGCGTAGTTCTTGTTCCAGATCGACTCGTCGCGCGATCTCTGAGCTGAGGCGGCGATTGATGCGAATCACCGCCGCAAGGACACCGCTCAAGAGGAGCAGCGCAGGTAAGCCGTAAACCAGCAGGTCTGACCAGAACCTTCGGTAATCTCGGACATTGCCGACCCATTTCTCCTGGATTTCGCTGATCTGGGCCGGGCTCATGTCCGCTATCACCTTGTCCAGGATACCCACCAGTATCCTGTTCTCCCGGGGGACGCCCATGGCCAGTTGATAGCGATAGGGTGTTTCTCCGCTGACATAGAGCCCGTCAAGCTTGAGTTGGCGCAGGCTCCAGACACTGGAAGCCAGGTCGCCCACCACCGCATCCACTTTATCTGTGGCCAAGGCTTGCAAGGCTGAGCTGACATTGGGCAGCGCCACCAGATTCAGGTCTGGATGGTGGTTGCGCAACAGTTCGTGGGGCGCATAGTTTTCCACCACGGCGATTTTCAGCCCGTACAAATCCTCAAGGTTATGAGGTTCTGCGCCGCCATGATGGGCCAGGATGACGATGGGAAAGTCCAGATATGGGCGGGTGAAAGCCAGGTAGTTCTGACGTTCGGGCGTGGACATGATGCCGGGTAAAAGATCGATTTTGCCCTGTGCGACCTGCTCCAGCACCATCGTCCAGCTGACGGGCTCGATAGGCGTGAGCGTGACAGCCAGCCGCTCGCGGATAACATCCACGTAGTCGGCGGCCAGGCCCTGATACCGCCCCTGATCGTCGCGAAATTCGAACGGTGGCCAGGAGGCGTCGACACCCAGGCGCAGGTCGGGGTGGTCCTTGAGCCAGCGGCGCTCTTCGTCGGTGAGCGTCAGCGCGCCAGCCGTTGCGGTCCAGCTCATCAATGACAGCAAAATCACGGCCGTCAGTCTGGGCATCACGGTCTCGTCATGGCTTGGGGAGGATGTTTCGAGTGTAGACGGGCAATAGGGCGGGGGGGCGTAGCGGGGGGATTTTATCTGCACATAACAAAACCCCCGGCAGGGCCGGGGGTTTTTAACATCACTCGTCGAGGAAGGAGCGCAGGTGCTCGCTTCGCGTCGGGTGGCGCAATTTGCGCAAGGCCTTGGCCTCGATCTGACGAATCCGACGTCAAACTGCTTACCGACTTCCTCAAGGGTGTGGTCGGTATTCATGTCGATGCCGAAACGCATGCGCAGTACCTTGGCTTCACGGGCAGTGAGGCCGGAGAGTACTTCGCGAGTCGCTTCCTTGAGGCTCTCAACGGTGGCGACATCGATCGGCGACTGCATGGTGGAGTCTTCGATGAAGTCACCCAGATGGGAGTCTTCGTCATCACCGATCGGGGTTTCCATGGAGATCGGCTCTTTGGCGATCTTCAATACCTTGCGGATTTTGTCCTCAGGCATTTCCATGCGTTCGCCCAGCTCTTCCGGAGTCGGTTCACGACCCATCTCCTGCAACATCTGCCGGGAAATGCGGTTGAGCTTGTTGATGGTCTCGATCATGTGCACCGGAATACGGATGGTGCGGGCCTGGTCGGCGATTGAGCGAGTGATCGCCTGACGGATCCACCAGGTGGCATAAGTCGAGAACTTGTAGCCGCGACGGTATTCGAACTTGTCCACCGCTTTCATCAGACCGATGTTGCCTTCCTGGATCAGATCGAGGAATTGCAGGCCGCGGTTGGTGTACTTCTTGGCGATGGAGATCACCAGACGCAAGTTCGCTTCGACCATCTCTTTCTTCGCGCGGCGGGCCTTGGCCTCACCGATCGACATGCGACGGTTGATGTCCTTGATCTCGGCGACGGTCAGGCCGGTTTCGGCCTCCAGCGCGGTCAGCTTCTGCTGGCAACGAATGATGTCCGGTTGCAGGCGGGCAATGGCTTCAGCGTATTTGCTTTTGCCTTTGGCCAGTGCATCGGTCCAGCTTTCGTCGACTTCGTGGCCAGGGAACTGACGCAGGAAATCAGCACGTGGCATGCGGGCATCACGCACGCACAGTTGCATGATCGCGCGCTCTTGCTGACGCAGACGATCCAGGGCGCCGCGGACACGCTCGACCAGGCCTTCGAACTGCTTTGGCACCAGTTTGATCGGCATGAACAGCTCGGCCAGTGCCAACAGCTCGGCAATTGCCTGCTTGTTGTTGCGGCCATGCTTCTTCAGCGCCTTGCGGGTGATTTCCATCTGGTCGGCCACAGCGCCGAAACGCTGGGCTGCGATGACCGGGTCCGGACCGCTTTCGGCTTCTTCTTCGTCGTCACTGGCTTCGGCGTCGTCGTCATCGGTGTCGTCGTCGGCCTTGGCCTTGGCGGCTTTCGCGTCGATCGGCGGCGGCACTTCGGCTGCAGGCGGCGCGATACCGTCGTCCGGGTCAATGTAACCGCTCAGGACGTCGGACAGGCGGCCACCTTCGGTGGTGACGCGGGTGTACTCGGAGAGAATATGGTCAACCGTGCCAGGGAAGTGCGCGATTGCGCCCATCACTTCGCGGATGCCTTCTTCAATGCGCTTGGCGATTTCGATTTCGCCTTCACGCGTGAGGAGCTCTACCGTACCCATTTCACGCATGTACATGCGCACGGGGTCGGTGGTGCGACCAATGTCGGTCTCGACCGCTGCCAACGCTGCGGCCGCTTCTTCAGCGGCCGCCTCGTCGGTATCGGCGTCGGCCAGCATAAGGGCATCC
>LNAP01000028.1_pt1 | contig 132194 bp, 124 predicted proteins | sample 602601 | NCBI WGS metagenome assembly LNAP01 (sample SAMN02440304, study PRJNA202911) | soil metagenome | biome: Subtropical and temperate rainforests or woodlands; isolation source: soil samples (1 kg each in a 20% v/v slurry with milli Q water) were... ... | reverse complement strand
ATTTATCGCCACGCCAAGTCAACCGTCGTTGATCCAGGTCAAAGCCTATCGCGGGATGGCGTTGTAAATGTGTCTTCTAGACAACGACAAGGAAGAGGGGGTTACGCTATGTCAGCCAACAAATCCGAAAAACCGTCGACAGTCGCATCAGCCGCCGCACCATTTGCGGCCGGTATTGATTGGGTGAAGCCGATCACGGATGCGTCCGGTAAGTTCTTTGCAGAGCAGTTCAACTTTGCAGCCCGGCGCCTGCATGCCCAGGCGGATTTCCTCCAGAACCTGGCCGACTGCAAAAACCCGGCCGAACTGCTCCAGCAGCAAACCAAGTTCTTCCAAACCGCCGTCGAAGAGTTTTCGAGCGAAGCCACCAGGGCATGGAAGGTCGTTCAGGATGCCTCTGTACTCCCCCGCCCTCAGATCTAGAATCCGGCGTTTCAGCCATTGATGCGAGCATGACAGAGCCCCGGCGCCCGGCCGGTCGCCTCGTCGATCCTGTTCACGGCTGTGGTTCGATACAAGCGGGATTCCATTGCAGCGGCGATGAAAGCGATTCCACCTTGACTATGAACTGACCGGGATAACTGGCCCCATGCGACTTCGTCGGAATGAAAAAAATTCAATGCTGCTTGTCGATCTTTCGATTCGTCGAAGAAGACCTTCATGTTGGCAGTGCATCGGAGAGCGCTTCGCTACTTCAAAGGTACGCTGGAGATGAGCAGGGGAAGCGTGAGGCCTTGGATTCTGGCGGCAATCGTCCTGATCGCGGCTGCGGGTGCTTTCTACGCATGGGAGAAGTTGAAACCCGAAGGTCTTCCAGAGGGAATTGCCGACAGCAATGGCCGTATCGAAGCGGTAGAAATCGATATTTCCGCCAAGATCGCCGGTCGCATCAAGGAGATTCTTGTCGATGAGGGTGATTTCGTCACCGCCGGGCAAGTTATCGCCTACATGGATACGGAGACATTACGGGCTGAACGGCGCGAAGCCGAGGCACAGTTGCAGCGGGCGCAAATCTCCGTGGAGAGCGCACAAAGCCTGGTGAGGCAGCGCGAAGCGGAACGTGCAGCAGCCGTAGCTGTCGTCGCCCAACGTGAGGCGGAGCTGGATGCTGCAAATAGCAAACTTGCTCGCTCAGCAGAACTTGTGAAGAACGATCACGTCTCACGTCAGGTCCTGGATGATGACCGTGCACGAGCACAAAGCGCGAAGGCAGCCGTCGCGGCGGCAGAAGCGGAAGTAGCCTCGGCAGAGGCTGCGATCAGCTCGGCAAAATCGCAGATCGTGGATGCAAAGGCCGCAATCGACGTCGCACTTGCGACCATCCAGCGCATCGATGCCGACATAAACGACAGCGCCCTGAAGACGCCAAGAGACGGCCGGATACAATACCGGGTAGCGCAGCCTGGCGAGGTTTTGTCTGCAGGAGGCCGGGTGCTGAACCTCGTGGACCTCAGCGACGTCTACATGACTTTCTTCCTGCCAACGGAGCAGGCAGGTCGTGTTGCCTATGGCGCTGAAGCCCGCATCGTTCTCGACGCTGCGCCCCGGTTTGTTATCCCTGCTAAAATTTCGTTTGTCGCCGATGTCGCTCAATTTACACCCAAGACCGTGGAGACGGCGCAGGAGCGCCAGAAACTGACATTTCGGATCAAGGCCCAGATCGCCCCCGAACTGCTGCGCAGATACATCTTGCAGGTCAAGACTGGCCTGCCAGGAATGGCCTATGTGAAACTGGATTCCAGCACCGAATGGCCTGCGAACTTGCAGAGCACGGTTGCGCCATGACCGCGGGGGCGCCCGCCCAGCTCTCCCCCGAGGATCTGGCAGCAGTGGCGCCTGTGGCGAGCTTGCGCGACGTGAGTCTCTCCTATGGCCGAGTACAGGCCTTGAATCAGGTCAGTCTCGCCATACCGGCTGGTTGCATGGTCGGGCTCATCGGTCCCGATGGTGTCGGCAAATCCAGCCTGCTGTCCCTGATTGCCGGTGCGCATGCCATCCAGCGAGGACAGATCGAGGTATTAGGCGGCGACATGGCCGATGCGCAACATCGGCAGAAAGTCTGTCCGCAGATCGCCTATATGCCGCAGGGTCTCGGTAAAAATCTCTATCCGACGCTGTCGGTCTTCGAGAATGTCGATTTCTTCGGACGACTCTTCGGCCATGCGAAGGACGAGCGCGAGCGTCGCATCGCCGATCTTCTGAAGAGCACGGGACTGGCGCCTTTCGTGGACAGGCCTGCTGGAAAGCTTTCTGGGGGCATGAAACAAAAGCTGGGCCTCTGTTGCGCATTGATACACGATCCCGACCTGTTGATTCTTGACGAGCCGACCACGGGCGTCGACCCGCTGTCACGGCGGCAGTTCTGGGAGCTGATCGATGAGATTCGCGAAGGGCGACCGGGCATGAGCGTGCTGGTGGCGACCGCCTACATGGAGGAAGCTGCGCGATTCACCTGGCTGATTGCCATGAACGCCGGCCACGTGCTGGCCACGGGCAGGCTGCAGGACCTGCTGTCGCAGACCAGCACCACCGCGCTCGAAGCGGCTTTCATCGCCCTCCTACCGGCGGCGGAAAAGCAGGGCTATCGTCCGGTCGAGATCCCGCCCCGCAGTGCCGAAGCCTCGTCGGAGATCGCTATCGAAGCCGAGGGGCTGACCATGCGTTTCGGCGATTTCATCGCCGTCGACCATGTGAGCTTCCGCATCCCGCGAGGCGAGATCTTCGGTTTTCTCGGTTCCAACGGCTGTGGCAAGACAACGACGATGAAGATGCTGACTGGCCTGCTGCCGGCGAGCGAAGGTCAGGCGCGCCTATTTGGCCGCTCCGTCGATCCCCACGATATGGAAACCCGGCGTCACGTCGGCTACATGTCTCAGGCTTTCTCGCTCTATTCCGAGTTAACCGTCCGGCAGAACCTGGAGCTGCATGCGCGCCTCTATCGCCTCGTGCCGGAGCATATACCCGAGCGCGTGGCAGAGATGACGCGACGCTTCGATCTGACCGATGTCATCGACAGCTTGCCCGATACGCTGCCGCTCGGGATCCGTCAGCGACTTTCGCTTGCCGTTGCCATGATTCACGTACCGCAAGTGCTGATCCTCGATGAACCCACCTCCGGGGTGGACCCGGTCGCTCGCGACGCGCTTTGGCAGATCCTTGTCGACCTCGCGCGGCGGGACAATGTCACGATCTTCATCTCCACCCATTTTATGAACGAGGCGGAGCGCTGCGACCGCATATCGCTGATGCACGCTGGCAAGGTCCTGGTCAGCGACACGCCCGCCAACATCGTGAAGAGCCGAGGCGCTCAGACACTCGAAGAGGCCTTCATCGGTTATCTCCAAGATGCAATCGGAGACAAGCCGGCGGATTCCGGGATTCCGGATGCGCCAGCCGTACCATCGAAGCACGAAGTGCCGAAGCACCGACGCGTCTTCGATTTTCGTCGTATGCTCAGCTACACGCGTCGGGAAAGCCTCGAGTTGCGGCGCGACCCGATCCGCGGAACACTGGCTCTGGTCGGCAGCCTAATCTTGATGCTGGTCATGGGATACGGCATTAATCTCGACGTCGAGAATCTTTCCTTTGCCGTTCTCGATCGCGATCAGACGACCGTCAGCCAAAACTACGTGACCGACATTGCTGGGTCGAGTCGTTACTTCATCGAGCGGCCACCGATCGTGGACTATGAAGATCTTGACCGGCGGATGCGTAGCGGCGAGCTGAGTCTTGCCATCGAGATACCCCCGAACTTTGGTCGAGATCTCGCGCGGGGTCGAAAGGTCGAGATCGCTGCCTGGATCGATGGCGCCATGCCGCAACGCGGCGAGACCATCCGCAGCTATATTCAGGCCATGCATGCGCATTGGCTTTCCAACCAGGATCGAACATCCTCGCAGCCGGCTACCGATGACACGTTCCATTTAGAGATTCGTTTTCGCTACAATCCCGATGTTGCGAGCTTGGTGGCGATGGTGCCTGCGGTGATTCCGCTGCTGCTGCTGCTTATTCCGGCCGTCTTAGCCGCGCTCAGCGTCGTACGCGAAAAGGAACTCGGCTCCATCATCAATCTTTATGTGACGCCGGTGACCCGGCTGGAATTCCTGCTGGGAAAACAGCTGCCCTATATCGGTCTCGGCATGATGAACTTTCTGCTGCTGCTGGCCCTCGCTGCTTTCGTCTTCAAGGTCCCCTTTACCGGAAGTTTCCTCGCTCTGGCGGCGGCGACGCTGCTGTATGTCGTGATCTCGACCGCGATGGGACTGCTGATATCGACCTTTATGCATAGCCAAATCGCCGCTCTTTTTGGGACGACGATTCTGACATTGCTTCCCGCTACACAGTTTTCCGGCATGATCAATCCGGTCTCTTCGTTGGAAGGCGTCGGCGCTCTGATCGGCCAAGTCTATCCAACGACCCACTATATCACGATCACGCGCGGAACCTTTTCCAAAGGGCTGGACTTTGGCGATTTAACCGGTTCGTTTGTCCCCCTCCTTATCATAGCTCCTGTGCTGATCGGCCTCAGCAGCGCTCTCTTGCGAAAACAGGCGAGTTGAAGCATGCGCGTCGCCAACATTCTACAACTCGGCATCAAGGAATTGCGCGGCCTGCTCCGCGACCCGATCTTACTGATCTTGATTGTCTATACCTTCACCATTTCCGTCTACACGGCCTCGACTGCGGTTCCCGAGACACTCAACAAGGCGCCGATCGCCATCGTCGACGAGGATGTGTCTCCACTTTCCTCGCGAATTATCGCCGCCTTCTATCCCCCTTACTTCACGTTACCGCAGATCATCACGGCCTCCGAAATGGATCGACGCATGGACGCCGGCCTCGATACCTTCGCCCTGGATATTCCACCGAACTTCCAACGTGACCTGCTGGGCGGACGCTCACCCGAAATTCAGCTCAACATCGATGCGACGCGGATGACCCAGGCCTTCAACGGCAGCGGCTACGTTCAGAGCATCGTGTCGGGAGAGGTCACGGCGTTCCTCCAACGTTATCGTTCCGTCGCCTCATCATCGGTCGATCTGGTGTTACGGGCGCGCTTTAATCCAGAACTCAATAAGGCCTGGTTCCAGGCCGTCATTAATGTCATCGATAATATCACCATGCTGGCGATAGTCTTGACCGGTGCGGCCTTGATTCGTGAACGCGAGCACGGCACGGTCGAGCACCTGTTGGTTATGCCGGTATCACCTGCCGAAATCATGATCAGCAAGGTCTGGTCAATGGGCGGCGTTGTTCTATTAGCCTCCGGCCTGTCGATCACCCTGGTAATCCAGGGCCTCCTGGCCGTGCCCATTCAAGGGTCCGTTGCGCTTTTTCTGTTCGGCGCGGCCCTGCATCTTTTCGCCACCACCTCCATGGGTATCTTTCTCGCTACGATCTCCGGATCAATGCCGCAGTTTGGCCTACTGCTGATGCTTGTCCTTCTACCACTGCAGATGCTGTCGGGAGGTCAGACTCCGCGCGAAAGCATGCCCGAATTCCTGCAAGTTGTGATGCTTGCCGCGCCCAACACGCATTTTGTCATGCTGGCGCAATCCATTCTCTTTCGCGGCGCCGGACTCGACGTCGTCTGGCCGCAATTCGCTGCCCTTCTCGCAATTGGAACGGTGCTCTTCGTCTTCGCGTTAAGCCGGTTTCGCAAGTCTCTTAAGTGAGGGAGCCGGCTGCATGGACAGGTTGCCGCCGGTTCGCGTGAGCTGGGCGAATCCCTCTCTGCTGCAGGCTTATGCAAGCCGCTCGGCAGAAAGGTCTCTTAGTCAACCGCTGTTGATATAGATCAAGGCCAAGACAGTATCCTATGCAGGTAAATTCCGAACGTGATCGAGGAACCTGTGTTCTTCGAGAAAGCCCCGGATGAGGAACAGCCATGAGGGATGACATCGTGATTGCCGCAGCCGCTCGCACGGCGGTTGGCTCGTTCAACGGATCCTTCGCCACGATCCCGGCTCACCAGCTCGGAGCAGCCGTGATCAAGACGGTGCTGCAGCAAGTGAAGCTCGATCCGGCGGAAGTGGACGAGGTCATCCTCGGCCAGGTGTTGTCCGCCGGGCAAGGCCAAAATCCTGCCCGGCAGGTGGCGATCGGTGCTGGTTTGCCGAAGGAGACCACGGCCAGTGGCATTGGACTGCCACCAAAGGCCTTATGACCCGCTGACGGATCCTGATATTTTATTTCGATCTCGTGCCTGGCAGAAGAATGGACGCCCGCGAGGACCAACGTTCCTGCGATCATAACGAAAGACAGGGCGTATCCAAGGGCAAAGTGGAGTCCAGTCATTCTAGCATTGCGGCGTCGAGTGCTGCGCGGGCAGCGGCTATCTATTTATCGGTTCCCATGTCTACGCTCTTACGATCCCGGAATCAGTCCGACATCACGACCATGCCAGTTACGGCCATCAGGCCCAGGACTTAGCGTAAGGCCTTGCCTGTCAGCGTCTCGCTAAGGGTCCAGAGTCGCTGTGCGAGGGAAGGATCTGTCGCCCAAGGCCTCACCCCGAGCAGTCCCTTCGAGTCGGCCGACACGGCCACTGCGATATCGACGTTTTCACAGTAGACGCCGCCCTTGCCGTCGAGATGCGGACTTGTGGCGCACCAGATAGTGGTCGCCGCGCCTTGCTCCGGCGTCTTCATGTTGTTGTCCGGGTCGATCACAGGATTGCCGTCCTCACCGACCGCGCCGGAGGCGCGCAGCTCATCCGGCGACATGTGTCTGATCAGATCGGTGATGATCCCGCCAGGGTGGACGGAGAACGCCCGCACTCCATGGTCAGCGCCGATCGCATCCAGGCTGACAGCGAAGAGCGCGTTGGCCGACTTCGATTGCCCATAGGCGATCCAGCGATCGTACTCGCGGCGCTCGAAATTCCAATCATCGAAGTCGACGGGACTGCGCATATGCCCTCGCGAGGACAGGGCTACGACGCGTGCGCCTTCGGCGTCGCGAAGCGCCGGCCACAGGCGAGCGGCCAAATGGAAGTGCCCTAGGTGATTGGTGGCGAACTGCGACTCATATCCGCGACTGTCGCGAACCAGCGGAGGCGCCATGATGCCGGCGTTATTGATCAGGATATGCAGCGGTCGGGCGGTGGCGAGAAACCGATCCGCGAACGCGTCGATCGAGCCAGGATCCATGAGATCGAGCGCTTCGAGTTCCAATTCGGGATAGGGCTTCAATGCTTCACGGGCCTTCGCCTGGTCCCGAGCGGGAACGACAACCCGCGCGCCGGCGCCCGCAAGCGTCCGCGCCGTGACGAGGCCGATGCCGGAATAGCCACCGGTGACGATCGCGACCTTGCCGCCGAGATCGCACCCCTGAATTACTTCGTCCGCTGAGGTGTGCGCTCCGAAACCGGAACCAATTGAGGCTTGTGCTGTGCTCATTACCAAATCTCCTCTTCCATAGAGACATGCATAGCCAACACCATGCGAACGATTAATGCTTTGTACTTCGCTTTTTATGATTGGTCGTTCGAAAGTGGGGCAGGTTTTCCGTGCGACAGACCTCTGGCTGCAATGAGGCGGCGAAGCCCGATGGCTGCGCCGCCTCTTCCGTGATGCTTCAGCGATCGAGATGGTCACGTATTTTGTCGCTGGCGAGATCGATCGCCGCCCGGGTGGACGGTACGTCCTTCAGCGCATTGAGCAGGACGAAATCGTGGATCGTGCCGTTGAAGCGCACGGCCGCAACCGAATTGCCGGCTTCCTTGAGCTTGCGGGCATAGGCCTCTCCCTCGTCGCGAAGGGGATCGTTCTCCGCGGTGATGACGAGCGCCGGCGGCAGGTTCTTCAACTCGTCCAGGCTGGCGCGTAGCGGAGAGACATAAGGATTATTGCGCAGCTTGGCGTCCGGGGCGTAGAGATCCCAGCCATATTTCATGAATGCCCGCGCCAGGAAGCGATTCTGACCGTATTCAAGATAGGAGGCGGTATCGACGCTGGCGTCCGTCGCCGGGATGAACAGCACTTGATAGCTGATCTTGGGGCCGTTGCGATCCTTGGCCATAAGGGTCAGCGCTGCCGCCATCTCGCCGCCCACCGAATTGCCCGCCACGGCGATACGGTTACCGTCGGCGCCGAATTCTCCGGCATGGGCCTTCGCCCATTCCAGCGCGGCATAGCTCTGGTCGAGCTGGGTCGGAAATTTGGCCTCGGGCAGCGACGTATATTCCACGAACACGCCGATCTGGCCGGACTTGACCACCAGGTCACGCAGCAGGCGCTTGTGGTTCTCGAAATTGCCCACGATCCACACACCGCCGTGGATGAAGAGCAGAACGCCGGGCTTCTTCGCCACATGATCGGGCTTCATGATGTAGAGTTTCACCTGGCGGCCGTCGACGGCGATGGTCCGTTCGGTCGTGGTGACACCCGACATGTCCACGGGAGTCTGGTTCTGGAGCCCGGTTAGAATTTCCTGCGGCTTCGGCTGCGGCAGCTCCCAAAACGGCGACTGGTCCTTGTTGATCTGTTCGAGAAACGCACGGACCTGCGGATCGAGGTTCGGGTCGTTGGCGACAGCCGGGGCGGCCTGGGCGAGCGCGGCTCCAGAAGTGGCGAGCGTCAATGCGGTAGCAGCGGCGACAGACTTGATCTTCCTCATGGCAAAATTCCTTTCGAGTTGCGGAGGTTGAAAACGAGGTGGCTCAGATGAGCGTGATGCGCACGTCGAGGCCGTTGCGGGTGGCGTGGCTGTAGGGGCAAACGATGTCCGCCTGATTCACCAGATCCTGCGCCGTTTCGGGGTCGATGCCCGGGAGCGAGATCGCGAGCGCCACGTCGAGGCCAAAGCCTGTGCCGTCCTCGCGCGGGCCGATGCCGACGGTGGCCGTTACGCTGCTGTCATCGCTGACCCGAACCTTCTTCTTGGTCGCCACGAACTTGATGGCGCCGAGGAAGCAGGCCGAATAACCAGCGGCGAACAGCTGCTCCGGATTGTTGCCCTCGCCTCCCTGGCCGCCGAGTTCCTTCGGCGTGACGAGAGTCACGGACAGGGCGCCATCCTTGGTGGTGGCATGGCCAGTTCGGCCGCCGGTCGCAGTCGCTTCGGTCGAGTACAGAACCGTCATGATCGTTCTCCTCATCAGATCGCCAATGGTGGGGTACTGATCGCTAGCGCCTAAATCGCACGCAATATTTATGGACAGCTCGGTCGTTCCGCTGGTCAGGGACCGTGCCCGGACGCCGATCGCCCCTCCTACAAACATCGCTTGCGATTGACGTTATGGCGCCCTGACGTCGACCACGACTTTAGGGTTACGTCGAAAGACGGGACGGCGATGGAACGGTGCGGCCATCCACGGTCGTGCCGGGGAAGCCGAGCATCGGCGCCAACGTTTCGTTATTCTCGGCCGGGAAATTGAGCTTCGGCTTCGAGACGTCATCGAGCTTTTTCATCTGCCCGGCAGACAGCGTCACACCGACGGAATCGAGATTGGCTTTGAGCTGGTCGAGGCGCCTGGCTCCGACAAGCGTGGAGCTGACGCCCGCGCGTGACCTGACCCAGGCCAGCGCTACCGACGCGGAGCTGAGGCCAAGCTCCGAGGCGACGTCGGCCACCGCCTCGATGATGTCGTAATCCGTCTCGCTCGGCACGCCCACCATGCCTGTGCGCTTGGTGTCGACATCGCCTTCGTCCCCACGCCTGAACTTGCCACTCAGGAAACCGCTCTTGAGCGGGGACCAGGGCATAACGCCCATTCCCATCGCTCGCGCCATCGGAAACAGCTCGCCTTCGCTGGTCCGCTCAAGCAGCGAATATTCGAGTTGCAGCGCGATGATCGGCGCCCATCCGCGAAAATAAGTGATCGTCTGGGCTTCAGCCGTTTTCCAGGCGGGGATGTCCGAGAAGCCGACGTAACGGATTTTGCCGGCCGTCACGAGATCGTCGAGGCCCCGCAACGTCTCCTCGATCGGCGCCGTCTGATCCCAATTGTGCAGCCAGTAGATGTCGATGTAGTCGGTCTGGAGCCGTTTCAGCGAGGCTTCACATTGCTGCAGGAGAGCCTTGCGTCCCCCTCCGCCGCCGTTCGGGTCGCCCGAGAACAAGCTGCAATAGAACTTCGTGCTGAGCACGATCCCGTCACGGCGGACGTCGTTCTCTCGCATATAGTCACCGATGATCTTCTCAGAATGCCCCGCGGTGTAAATGTTTGCGGTATCGACAAAATTCCCGCCCCAGTTGAGATATTCGGAGAGCATCGCATACGACTCCTCCGGGCTCGCGCCCCAGCCGAAGTCTTCGCCGAACGTCATCGTGCCCAGGCAAAGCGGACTTACGCGGAGACCTGAACGCCCGAGGGTGATGAAGTGATCAAGAGGCATCCGCACGCTCCGTCGTTGATGTTGCTCTTCTTATAGCTAGGCCGCCAGCTGTGAATGATGAATGCTTGATCGTGCGATTTTTATGCGCGATAGTTCGGATATGAGCGCAGACCCTCTCTCCGACGTCCTTGAACTGGCCGATGCCCACTGCGTCCTGACCGGCACGCTCCTTGCCGGCGGGGACTGGGCTCGGAAATTCAAGCGTTCCGACGCGGTGAAATTCCTGGCCGTGGTGCGGGGGAGCTGCTGGTTGAAGACCGAGGACAATTCAGCAGCGCCGGCGCGCTTCGAAGCCGGTGATGTCGTGATCACCAATGGAGCACCGTCGATCGTCCTAGCCAGCGCCTCGGAGCGGCTTGTGAACGCCACTTGCACTCCCCTGGAGCGCGACGCCGAGGGCAACTTTCGCGCCGGTGAGGGCGCCGATTTCATGATGATCGGGGGCTTGTTGGAGGTCGACGAGCAACGCAGCGGCTTCCTTACGGAAAGTCTCCCGCCCTTGATCCATGTAAGCGGCCAGCAAGGAGAAGCCGCCAAGCTGCACTGGCTTCTGACCGAGCTGGCTGAGGAAATGCTGCGCAATCGGGCCGGTTCGGCGACGGCGATTACGCATCTCGCAAAGCTGCTGTTTGTTGAAGCGCTCCGCCTACACATTGAGGACGCGAAGTCCGAGCACGCAGGCTGGCTCACAGCTCTCGATGACAGACGCATCTCGATCGCGCTGCGCGGTGTTCACGCTGACCCTTCACGTCCCTGGACCCTTGAGGAGTTAGCAAAACTATCGGGGATGTCGCGCACATCCTTTGCCGTAAGATTCAGGGATGTCGTGGGCATGCCTCCTCTGACCTATGTGCTCAACTGGCGCATGCGGCTGGCGGAAAGAGAGCTGAGCGAAACCGACCATTCGATTGCGGACATCGCCTGGTCCGTCGGATACGGTTCCGAGAGCGCATTCAGCAATGCTTTCAGCAGAGCAACCGGCCTCTCTCCAGGCCGCTTCCGCAAGGAAGCTATGCAGACCTATTCGGAGCGTCGCCGCAGCGCGAAGCGTCGGGCATTGGAAGCCGAATAGGCTCGCGGCGGCTGTGTCCTAAGTCTTGCACATATACCCCACCATTCAGTTGGGTAGAAGGGCGGACGTTCGACAGCGAACGTCCCATGCCCTTCGACCTCGGTCTAGATTTGATTTATCATCCAGACAGGAGAGCGCCGCCGTCGATGTCGACGACCGTCCCAGTGATGTAGGGAGAAGCGAGCATTGTTAAGGCTGGCAGACGGCTCGCCGCTCCTTCGACCATGGCCATCACGACGTCATTTGGCATGTCCTTGCTGGCGTCCGTCGCTTGGATAAGTCCTGGCGAAACCACGTTCACCCGGACGGACGCCAGTTCAACCGCGAGACTGCGGCCTAGCGCTTCGATCGCACCGTTGACGGCGCCTGCGGTCGCAGGACCAGGAGAAGGATCCGGCTGAGTATTCCCGAGAAGAGCAGGATGGAACGGCTCACCTGAGCGTAACGCGCACAGAGCCATTGCGCCCAGAACTTCCCGTCAAACGACCGTCGTGCCGGCCGAACGGCTCTTCACGAAATCTCCCTCTGCCTACCTTCGCGGCCATGACCACGAGATGATCAATGGCGCCTATAACGTTGAAGAACGAGACGTGCGCGAGAGCTTGACGCGCTGGGTGAGGTGCAATAGCTTTAGTTCGCAATGTGTAAGAACTGTTCGTATAGCGAACATACTAAATGAGGGTTGCGGGGAAGTACAATTTGGAGAGATGTCATGCGGCTGAGAACCTGCGACGTTACTGATTTCATTGATCGCAACCCGGTATCGGCATTTCAGAAACGCATCGCCCTGCTCGTCTTCCTCTTCATCACCATCGACGGACTCGATATCGCTTCAATCGGGTTCATAGCGCCAGCCCTGCGGGCGGAATTCGGTGTCCCACCGCCCGCGTTGGCGCCTGTCTTTGCAGCAAGCTTTTTTGGTCTTCTGATTGGTTCAATCGTCGCCGGTCCCACAGCCGATCGCTTTGGACGCAAGCCTGTCCTTATCGGATCCATGGTATTCTTCGCTATCGCCAGCGTGGGCGCCGCTTTCTGCAACAACCTCGATGCGTTGTTCTGGGCCCGCCTGTTGACCGGCCTCGGCCTCGGCGGTTCGTTCCCGACAGCGGTGACCGTCGCATCTGAATACTATCCCGCGCGCATCTCATCGCGCATGACGGTGCTTGCGGTCACGGGGTTCTCTGCCGGTTCGGCTCTGGGGGGCTTCGTCGTCGCGCAGATACTCCAGACCGTCGGCTGGCGTGGCATTCTTCTGATCGGCGGGGTTGTTCCACTTGTGCTTGCCATCGTCGGCGCTGCCCTTCTCCCCGAATCCATTAAGTATTTGGTATTTCGTGGCGCCCAGCCTGCGCGCATCCGTAGCATACTTTGCCGCATTGGGCCTTGCAGCAACGACATCGAAAGCTTCGTGGCGACAGGCGTGGGCCGAAATAAAGCGCCGGTCACCGAACTCTTTCGGCACGGCCAAGCTATTACGACGATCTGTCTGTGGGTCACATTCTTCATGAGCCAGTTGGTCATCTATCTGATGACGAGCTGGTTGCCGTTGTTGTTGACCGGCAAGGGTGCGCCAGTTTCCTCCGTTTCGATCGTCGTCTCGATGCTTCAGTTCTGCAGCATTCCTGGCGCCCTCGTTCTGGGATATTTGATGGATCGCTCGGATGCGCGGGGAACGCTCGCCATCGCCTATGCGCTCGGGGCGATCTTCGTGGCTGCCACCGGCTTTGGTAACGGCAACCTGATGTACATGTTCGCCAGCATATCGGCCGTGGGCCTCACCGCCGGCGGCGCCATTATTGGCATGTATGCGTTGGCTGCGCGATCTTATGCCGTGGCGGCCCGCGCGACGGGCGTGTCCTGGGCGGCCTCGGCGGGGCGCTCTGGAGCCATTGCAGGAAGCCTCGGCGGCGGTGCGATGCTTCAGCTCGGCTTCGGGTTCCCCATTATTTTCATCGGCGTTGCGGTCGCCACTGCGATCGCGGCCGTCTCGCTCGCCCTCATGCGACTGGCCGGCCCGGCAAGTGCAGAGGAGAGCCTGGTCGTGGCCGTGGCCGCCTCAGACAACGGCGTCCCGGGCTGATCCTGAGGCGCCGATGACGGAAGCGAGAGAGGGCTCGTCTTCCTGTCGCCCGGAAGCCATGACACCAACTGATTGGTTAAATAACTGGACAACAATCTGGATTCGCTCGTCGGTCCTATATCACTGTAGCGTTGCGCGTTTCTAATTATTCAAGTCCACTTTAATAGACGTTACGGTGAGACGGATCGACATTCAGCATTCCGTTTGACTCGCGGGAGTGATTCGCCGGTTTCTGCGATCCGAAGCGGAGGCATTGATGGGCATGAACCGCTCTACCTGAATGATTGGCAATGGGACGGACCGCCGGGGGCCTCTTCTCGGGAGGCGGTCGATCCGGGCCGGATGGCTTCGGATAGCCGCCTGTTTAGTGAGCGGTTGACTATAGACACTGCGCGCGGGCGTACGGGAGTGATATGCCCGAGCGATGCGGCAACTGGAAGACCGTCGAGCGGCTCAACCAGTGTGCGGGCGCACCAGCAGGCGGCGACTGGAAACGGGGCGCAAAAGGATCAGGCGCTGGCACGTTCCCGAATTGCGCGCTGGAAGTCCCGTCGCCGCTGAGGTAAAGGTCGAAGATTAGCCGCACAGTTTCTGCCTCGACCAAGTCGAATTCCAGCTTACGTTTGATCTTGGCGCCACGCTTCTCAACCTCCACCAAACGATAGCCCAAGGGGAGGGGCCGCACCATTCCAGAACCCTTGTCGGGCGTTTTCCTTCATCGATCGCAAAACGTGTTTCGCGCTCTCCTTCGACTGGTATTCGTCGAACAATGCGATCACCTTGCGCATCATCGTCTGAACCGGGTCGTCTTCATCCCCGACAGGCTGCGTGATCGAGACAAGCTTGACTTCGTGCTTCTGGCCTACCCCCAGTTTGAATGACACCGACTTAAGCGAATCCAGCCCTGCGCTCGAATTCCATAGGGCTTAGATACCGATCGTCGACTGTCGCCGTTTGGCATTGTAGAGGCGCTCGATGTAGTCGAACACGTCAGTCTTCGCCTCCTCTCTGCTCCTGTACGCCTTGTGCGCGGTGCGTTCCGTCTTGAGCGAGGAGAAGAAGCTCTCCATGGCAACATTGTTCCAGACGTTGCCCGAGCGGCCCATCGAGAGACGACACCATGATCGGCCATCAGCCGCTGGAACTGCTCGCTGGTGTATCGACTGCCGCGGTCGGAGTGATGCACGAGCGTCAGGCTTGCCGCGACGCCAGATCGCCATCACCAAGTCGTCGGTGACAAGTGCGCGGTCATTGCCGCGCTCATCGAACAGCCGACGACACGACGCGAGAACAGGCCGATCACGGCGGCCACATAGAGCCAGCCTTCCGCAGTCCAGATTGTAGGTGAAGTCAGCAATCCATTTGCGGTTGGGAGCGAATGCTTCGAAGGTGCGACTGAGGACGTTCGGAGCGACGGCGCCGGCCTGCCGCTCACCGCAGATCGGGCCGCAGGAGGCGCCGAGATCGCCAGCCTTGCCCGGCTTGCGCCGTTCGCGCGTCAATCGGGCCAATGGAAGGGAAAAAGCGCGATCGGCGGCGGCCGTGCCGCCGCCCGCTCTGCCCTCTTCATGGCTGCGCTCAGCGCCGGCCGCTACAACCCCGCGCTCAAGCTCTTCTACCAGCGCCTTCTGGCCGCCGGTAAGCCCAAGATGGTCGCCCTCGTCGCTGTTGCCCGCAAGCTCCTCATCATCCTCAACGCCATGCTCAGGGATCACGGGCCATGGCAGCACGCTTGACAAAGAACACGGTCGCTTGAGCTTCTCGTCGGCGTCGGTCGCCTCCTGCTGCAACACAATGAGCCGGCCGTTCAGGTCGGCCGCCTTTTCGGCGCGGACGGACGACAGCGATGACGACCGTGCGACCAGGCCCAATCGCCACGGGCTAACACGACAGGGGCCCACTCGCGCCGATCAGCGACGGCCTGAGCACGTCAACACGGCTGTTCCTTCTTCCGCGCTGTCGTCGCGGCGACGTGGTCACACCAGGGCCGACCTCGCGCACGATGCCCGCACCTTCATGGCCTAGAATTGCCAGGAAGATGCTTTCGGGGTCAGCTTCCGAAAGAGTATAGGCGTCCGTGTGACAAACTCCTGTCGCCTTCACTTCCACCAAGACTTCGCCGGCCTTGGGGACTTCAATATTGATAGTTTCGATAGTTAGAGGCTCGCCTGCTTTCCGGGCCACTGCGGCTCTTCATGTCAATCCGTCATTTGACCTGACGTGTCATTTGTCAGGAAGAGCGTTAAACCGCCTCGCTCTCGATTGTGTGGATCAAGTAAAAGAATTGGCGTTTTACCCTGCGAGCGGTATGGCGCCATTCTGTCGCCAACGCATTTTTCCTCGTCGGTAAGATTAGGTATCCCGATGATCCGACCTGCCCTCGAGCACACGAACCAAACACGTGCCACAAATGCCTTGCTCGCAGGGCGTTTCGACGATGACTCCGGCCGCTTCCAGCGCCTGGACGATGCTTTCTCCTGGCTGCACATCAACGATCAAGCCATTACGACCCACCTGGACCTTGAAAGCGCCCTCGCTGTGAAGATCGCCGATCGATATCGAAGAAGCGAAACGTTCAACATGAACTTGCGCATCCGGCCATCCCTGATCTGATGCCACTTTCAGAGCTGCGTTCATCATAGATCCGGGCCCACAGATATAAATCTGACGGTCGCCTTCCGGCATGCCGATAATGCTGGAAAGGTCCGGTCGAAGCGTTGCTGGGGCATCGTCCAAGTAAAGATTCACCTTGTCGCGATAAGGTGCCTTCAAAAGCCGCGCGCGAAAGGCCATCCGACTTGATGTTCTTGCCAGATAATGAAGCGTGAAGGGCCTCCCCTTACTCCAAAGTTCTTCGGCCATGGAAACAATGGGCGTAATTCCAATACCCCCGCGATGAGCAAGCTTTCTCTAGAAGCCTCATTTAATCTGAAAAGATTGTTAGGTTCACGCACCTCCAGAAAATCACCTGCTATGATCTCGTCGCAAAGTTTCTTGCTCGCCCGCCTGCCTATTGCGCCTCGCCCCGCGCGTCAAACTCTCGCGCACGACTGCGAGACCGGAATTCGCATTCGGGCGGTCGGTTGCTTGATGACTTCGGCTTTGGAACACGCATCTGCAATCTCGCGATTGCGTGCGTCATTTCGATGCGTCGTGCCGGCTATCGACGAGCATGGGAGTGGCCACAGCCGATTCGCGTGCGACGTTGCTCGAGTTTCCGAATGAACTCGGCCCGCGATTCACAATAGCACGGTCCAGCCGCCTGCTCCGCCGTATCATAAGGCTGACCAGCGCGGCGACGCCAGGGAAGCCGAAGCCCTGCTGGAAGGACAAGGCGGCCGCGTCGTCCTCGCAGACAAAGCTTATGAGCGCCAGATCGTCGCTATGGGCGCCAAGACTATGATCCCCTCGAACGGGACCCGCAGGTTGCCATTTCCGGCAACGCCGTTCTCGACAGACATCGTAATTGGATCGAGAGAGCCTCACTCGCCTCAAAAACTTCAGACGCTGCGCTACTCGCTAAGACCGACAAACCGGCGACTTCCGCGGCTTCGCCCTCCGCCTGTATCTGGATATCAATGAATGTCGATCCTTCCTCGGGCGCCTTTCGCACGAACTGGTCCTTGATGCTCATCTGATAGAGTTTCTCAAGATGCTAAGCGCGGGTAAAGCGGGTTCGAGCAGGTCTGGTACGCGCTCCGCTGCGAGTGGACAACAACGTCACGCAGCGGCCGCGCATCGCGGTAGACGCTGTCATAACCGCTGTGCAGGATGCTATGCTGGCTCGCCGGTAGCTACGCCGCCGCGCACCTCGAGATTGCGGATGACTCGTACGAGCTGTGACGCGTAGAAGGTGGATCTTGCAAGGGAGCGCGACAAGGTCGGAGCGGAGCACCGATTGAAGGGTGACCTCGCAGTAATGACCTGGCGTGTCGATGACGTCGTGGCCAGCGCGTCGTTCGACTGCTTGGTCCGGCCGGAGCTTCGTCGGGGATGCGGACGACATGTCGTTGTAGTAGAATGTCAAAATCGTCTCTTGCTCCGAGTCGATGTTCGCATATCCGGGACGAGGACCGAAGAATGAAAGCGGCCGGCAAGCTTCCGCCACGATCTGAATACGTGGCCGGGCTGGAACGAGGACTGGCTATTATCGAAGCGTTCGGCACCAGCCAGTCAGTGCTGACGCTCGCTGAAGCGGCGAAAATAGCCGGTTATTCGCGCGCTTCCGCCCGCCGCTGTTTGCGTACACTGGAGGCGCTCGGCTACGCCCGATTTGACGGAAAATATTTTAGTCTTGCTCCCCGGGTGCTGCGACTGGGCAACGCGTTTGTTCAATCTAACCCGCTCACCCGCGCCGTCCAGTCGGTTATCGAGGCGGCCAGCGAACGCGCTCGCGAGACGACGTCGGTCGCAGTGCTTGACGAAACCGACGTGATCCTGATCGCGCGCGCGTTAGTGCGCCATTCTCTTGCGGCAGGGTTAGTAGTGGGGGGGCGGATACCGGTCTATTGTTCGGCGAACGGCCACGCGCTGCTGTCGGGCCTTCCCGATGACCAAGTCGAGGCGCTCCTCGCGCGGATTCCTCGCCCCAAGCTGACGCCGCACACGCGATGTACGATCAAGGAGATCATGCGAGCGGTCGCCCTGGTTCGGACACGCGGCTTTGCGATCAATGACCAAGAGGTCGAGATCGGACTTCAAACGATGGCCGTGCCGGTAAGGGACAGGCAGGGACGGGTCATTGCGTCCCTCAGCCAATCGCTAACGGGTCTCAAGGGTAGCCTCGTTGAAGTCGCCAAGCGCCGACTGCCTCAACTGGAGACCGCACGCGCACGACTGGACGGTCTATTGTAAATCGCGGGCCGATCTCGTTCTGAAGCTTAAGCAACGTCGCACGCGGATCGGCCGCGGGCCACTCTCATACCCATCGATAGTCGGCACGACGCATCGAAATGACGTACGCAATCGCGAGATTGTAGGTGCGTGCTCCAAAGCCGAAATCATCAAGTGACCGCCCGCCTGGATTTCGAATTCCGGTCTCGCCGTCGCGCGAGAACTTGACGCGCCGGCCGAGGCGCAATACCATTTAGTTCGCAATATGTACAAAATGTTCGCTTTACGAACAAAGATGATTGAACTTTGCCAGCGGCCATTTGACCAGAGCGCCCCATAAAGGGGCGAATACGGAGCCACTATGAACGTCGAGCCCCATGTCGTCCCAGTTTTGATTGTCGGCGGCGGTCCGGTCGGCCTTGCCCTCGCCGCCAACCTTGGACGTCGGGGCATTCAGTGCATGCTTGTCGAGAAACGTTCTGACCGGCTCGAATCGGCCAAGATGATCGAGGTTAGTGTGCGAACCATGGAGCTGTGCCGACAGCTCGGGATTTCAGAGACAGTTAGAAACTGGGGATTCCCATTCAGCAACCAGTTAGACAGTGCGTTCGTAACTGACATGCAAGGATACGAAATCGGACGTGTTGAGACGCCGACGCTCGCGGCTGCAAGCGGCTCTGAATATAGCCCCGAACGAAACCGCCCATGTCCGCAAACTTGGTTTGACCCAATTCTTCAACGCTGCGCAAAAAGTTTTGCGAATGTAAGTCTACATTACAACACGGCACTTGAAGACTTTACTCAAGACGTAGATGGCGTTACGGCCAACCTAAAGCGCTCGGTCACGGGAAAAGCGAAGGCCGTGCGGGCTCAGTACTTGGTGGGCTGTGATGGGTACTCCAGCACTGTGAGATCGCTCCTGGGCATTGAGGTTCGAGGCGAGCAAAATCTCGGGCTGGCGATGAGCGTGTACATTCGGATCAATAATCTGCAGCAATATCACAACCAAAAGCCAGCGTACCGGTACGTATTTGTCGGCCCGGAGGGAACATGGATGCTGCTGACAATGGTAGATGGTCGGGACCTTTGGCGATTGCAAATCATTGGCGTTAGCGAGAGCGAGCTCGATAAGACAGACGTTCATCAACTGTTTCGTCGCTGCATGGGGCGGGACATCCCATATCAAATCGAGGATAAGAGTCTCTGGCTTAGAAAAATGCTCGTGGCCGATCGTTTTTCTGATGGGCGAGTTTTTCTGGCTGGTGATGCAGCGCATGCCCATCCGCCGAATGGGGGTCTTGGGATGAATACCGGCATCCAAGACGCGTTCGATCTTGGTTGGAAATTGGCTGCTATACTTCAAGGCTGGGGCGGCCTGACTCTCCTTGAAAGTTACGATTACGAGCGGCGACCAGCCGCGTCACGCGCAGCGGAAGAGTCGCTGGCAAGCTTTCGGCGATTGACCAACGTCGCGCCTGGCCCTTGCATTCTCTCGCCGGCAGCCGAAGGGGACGCAATTCGGCAGAAAGTCGGTCATACGTTGGTCACGGAAAACGAACGATCGTGGCACTCAATGGGTGTGCATCTAGGCTACATCTACAATCCCTCACCGATCGTCGTGCATGATGGCTCGGAACGGCCGACAAGCGACACCTTCGCTTACCAACCGTCGAGCTTCCCTGGATGTCGCGCCCCGCATGTCTGGCTCGCATCGGAGAGGTCCATTCTCGATCTCTTTGGTGGTGGCTTTGTTTTACTTAAGTTCGAAGATGTCGATACCGGTGCATTCGAGCGGGCCGCATCGTCTCGCGGGGTTCCCCTTACTGTGCATACGGTTTTCAGTCCTGAAGCTGCGGAGCGATACCAGAAGCGGCTGGTGCTCGTTCGGCCCGACGGCCACGTAGCGTGGCGCGGGCATTCGATTCCGTCGGACGTTCTGAGTGTAATCGATACCGTTCGGGGCGCGGGACCACGGATGGCCGCGCGCCGAAGCGATATAGTGGGAGTTAATGCAGCTAACGTTCGGAACTAAATGACATCAGAATCGAGACGCGTGTGAATTTCCAGAGGAGATCCTAGTGCTCAAACTGTACCACAATAATCTGTCTGTCTGCGCTCAGAAGGTCCGCATTCAGCTTTTTGAAAAAGGGCTGCCGTGGGAAGGTATTCATGTCGACTTGGTACCTGGCGAGCATTTAAAGCCGGAGTTTCTCAAGATAAATCCTCGCGGCTTGGTGCCCGTGCTTGTCGATGATGATGTGGTCGTTTACGAGTCGACTGTAATCCAGGAGTATCTTGAGGATGCGTTTCCCGAGCCGACGTTACGCCCTGAAGCGCCGGCCTCTCGCGCTCAGATGCGCTTGTGGGAAAAGCTGCCGGACGATGGCCTTCATACAGCGTGTGCCACGATCAGCTTCGCATCCGCATTTGCGGAGCAGCTAGCTGCCGGCTTAGGACCCGCAAAACTTGAACGTCGCTTGGCAGACATGCCCGATCAGGAGCGCGCGAACCGTCAGCGCACGCTGATGAAGGAGGGATTTGGAGCACCTTTCATGCGATCGGCCGTCGCCATGTACGAACGAGTCCTTGACGACATGGACAACGCGCTCGCCGATGGTCGGCCATGGCTAGTCGGAGAGCAGTACACCCTAGCTGAAGTTGCCTTGCTTCCATATGTGGCAAGGATGGATCGATTGGGTTTCAGCGGAATGTGGGACAGAGCTCGGCCGCACGTTAAAGAATGGTTTAATAGAGGTGAGGCGCGTCCAAGCTTTAAGAAGGCGATGGATGACTTTCAGCCCATCGATTACGATGATCTGTTGCGGAAGCGAGGCGTGAATCTCTGGCCTAAGCTCGAGCCTCTCCTCCAGCGGAAGTAATCACATAATACGTTATCAGCCGACAGCATAGCAATGGCTCTTCGAACTCCGGAAGGAAGGTCCTATGTTTCTTCGCAACGCTTGGTACATGGCCGCCTGGGCGGCGGACATCTCGACTTCGCCCGTGGCGCGACGCATCTGCAACGAGCCCGTCGTGATCTACCGCGACCGTCAGGGTGCGGTTGGCGCGCTGCGCGACGCATGTTGCCACCGAGGTGCGCCATTGAGCATCGGGCGCGTGACAGATGCCGGTCTCGAATGCGGCTACCACGGCCTTGTCTTCGATCGTTCGGGAGGATGCGTTCACATCCCGGGGCAGGATCATATCCCCTCGAAGGCCAAGGTCATCAGCTATCCGGTGGTCGAACGGGACAGCATCGTTTGGATCTGGATCGGGGACACGTCGGCCGCAGATGCCGATTCGATTCCAAGCTATCCCTTCCACGGCGATCCCAAATGGCCGTCGAAGAAGCAGACCTCCTACCCCGTACGCGCCAACTACATGCTGCTGATCGACAATCTGATGGATCTAACGCACGTCGCCTACGTGCACGTCAGCACGATCGGCGGCAACCCGACCGCGCATGTGCAGGCGGAGATGGACATGGGCACGACGGCGCGCGGCATCACCATGACTCGTTGGCTTCTGAACTCCCTGCCGCCGCCGACCTATCGCAAAGCTGTGCCGGAGCTTCCGGAGAGAATCGATCGCTGGCAGGAGTTCGAATATATTGCACCCGGCGTCGTGCTACAATACACGGGTGCCGTCGGTACGACCGCGAACGCGCGGAACGGCGGCAGTCGCGAAGGCGGCTTCGCGCTCCGCATCTTTCACGGCATCACGCCGGAGACCGAGACGACCTGCTATTATTTTTGGTCTGCCGCGAACGGATATCGCCAGAACGAGCCGGCCGCGACCGCAGAGCTCTTCAAGGAGATCGACGAGGCTTTCATCGAGGACAAGGTCGTGGTCGAACTGCAACAACAAAGACTGCAGGAGTTCGGCGAGGACGAGTTAGTGCAGATTCGCTCCGACCGCGCGAGGATGTCTATGCGGCGCAGTCTGGCAGTGCGCTTGAAGTCCGCGTCTGAACTGGCCGGCGTCGCGACTGAGAAAGCGTGATCCCCGAGAGAGCCTGATCCCCAGCGGCTGCGCCTTCGCTGCGGGCCCTGAGGCCGCGAGCTCTCCGCGTTGGAGGCTCCTGCGCGGAAAGCTCACTTAATTTACTCGGCGAGCCGCACCATCCACTCGAGCATCGTCAATTAACGGCCGCGGTTATCGAACCCGTAGGGGCAAAACCTTTAGCGTCGGAACCCTGCACAAGATTTTGACCAACGCGGTGTACGCCGGAAAGTTGAAGTTCAATCAGACGTCTTCGAAAACCGGCAAGCGTATAGCCGACGACGAAGTCGTTGAGGTACCCATTCCGGGCGTCATTGATATCAGCCTCTTCGAACAGGTGCAGCGCGAGCTACATGCGCGCAACCCCAAAGTCGTCGCGCCACGCGTGACTACTGGTCCGATCCTGCTAACGGGTATCGCCGTCTGCGCCACCTGCCATGGCGGGCGACGTGACGACTAGATAAGCGTACATCGCGGCGGTTTCTCTTTTTTATAAGTCTAAATATCCTTGCACCAAAAGTGTGACTCACGGGCAAGATGGCGCTACATGCCTCAGCCGAGCTGGCGGAGTTGCGCGCAAAGTACCTCGCCTATTGGCGCAAACACGGCGCCTCTACCATGCAGACGTATTGCTTCATCTGTCCAATCGGAAGGACTTTCCATGGACCAAAAACTGACCAGCCAGCCCCAGGCGAAAACATCTCCCTCGCGCGCTCTGACCGTTGGAGACATCATCAGTGATCGCTTGTTGCGCCTGGCCGATGTCGAAAAACTGACGGCCTTAGGACGATCAACGATCTATCGTAAGATGGACGACAATCAATTCCCCAAGCCGGTGCAGCTTGGCAGTGGCGTGCGCTGGCGGCTGTCAGAGATCGAAAATTGGATGAAGCAGCTTCCAGTCGTTTCGTAAAAAAATCCGGGTATGATTCCGTGTACAATTCGAAACGGACTTTAAGATTAACACATAAAATCAATTGGTTATTTCTTTAATTCGCCTGACACCCTCTCCGCCATAACTTGTATTTTACTGAATAAGTTCAATATCTTAGTTTACCGATAGTTGAAGATGTAGAGGACTCCCCTCCAATCGTCCGTGGGCCAACCGGCGTGCGCCGGCATGACGGCTGCGAGGTCCACCCGGTGCAGCTGACCAGCGCGCTTGCAACCGTCCCAGCGCGGCCGGCCGAGACCACTGAAGTCGCCTTTGACCAGATTGAGCGGGATCTGCCGGCCGAGCAGCCAGGGGGCAAGCAAGCCTAATGTATTCATCGGCACACAAAAAAGGCGGCCCAATAGGCCGCCCTTTTCGTTTCTGTGTTTGGCCGCTAATCCGCCTGCACGGCACCACCGGCTTTGAGGACTGGCGCCCAGCGCGCCACTTCCTCAGCGACATAGGTCCCGAGCCAGGCCGGCGTGCGCTCCTCGCCGTCCGGCAGCACGGCGCCGAGGTCGAGCAGACGCTTTCTGGTGTCCGGATCGTCCAATGCTTTTACGAGAGCGGCATTGAGCTTTTCGACCACAGGCTTCGGCGTGTCCTTCGGCGCAAAGACGGCGTTCCAGGCACTGACCTGATAGTCCGGCAGGCCCGCTTCCTTGGTCGTCGGCACGTCGGGCAGCGCAGGCGAACGTTCCGGCGTGGCGATGGCATAGGCACGGATGTTGCCGCCCTGGATCTGCGTCACCAGGTTGACGATCTGATCGCAGGCGTAGTCGACCTTGCCGCCAATCATATCGTTGATGACCGGCCCGGTGCCCGTATAGGGCACGCGCGTCGGCTTCACGCCGATCATGACATTGAACATGGTGCAGGTGGTGAAGGACACCGAGCCGACGCCGGCATTGGCTTCATTGGCCTTGTCCTGCTGGGTCTTCAGACTGGCGATGAATTCCTGCAAGTCCTTGGCCGGATAATCCTTGCGCGCGACGATCAGGATCGGCGTGCCGGCGGCCATGCCGACCGGTTCGAAATCCTTGGTCGGATCGTAGCGCAGCTTCGGATACAAAGCGGGCGCTGCGCCATGGGTGCCCATGTGTCCCATCATGATCGTGTAGCCGTCGGGCGCTGCCTGGGCGCCGCGCGTGATGCCGGTGGTGCCGCCGGCTCCGGTCACGTTCTCGACGACGATCTGCTGGCCGAGGGTTTTCGACATATTCTCGCTGACGATGCGGGCGATGACGTCAGTCGGACCGCCGGCGGCGAACGGCACGATCATGGTGATCGGACGCGTCGGGTAATCCTGCGCCCGGGCGGCGGTCGTAGCGCCAGTCGCCACAGTTAGAATAGCAGCTGCAATGGCGAGGACCGCGAGAATCTGTTTCATGGTGGCCTCCTTGTCCGGTTTCTGGGTCGGTTGCTTATGGAACGCTTCCGTTCTCGGTCATGGGCCGAAACGGGTCGTCGACGGTTAATGTTTCCTATTCGTTGAACACCTCCTCGCGGCCTTTGCGGACCGCGGGAATGATCGCCACCACGATGACGAGCACGGCCACCAGCAGCAGACCGGCGGATACCGGACTGGTGACGAAGGTGCCGAAATCGCCGCGCGATAAAATCAAAGCCTGACGCAGCTTTTCTTCCATCAACTTGCCGAGCACGAAACCGAGCAGCAGCGGCGCCGGTTCGAAGCCGAATTTGTAGAATGCGTAGCCGGCGAAGCCGAAGAATGCCGTCAACAGCACGTCGCCCGGATGGTTGTTGACCGAATAGATGCCGATGCAGCAGAACAACAGGATCGCCGGGAACATCAGGCGATAGGGTACCTTGAGCAGCCGCACCCAAAGGCCGATCAGCGGCAGGTTGATGATCAGCAGCATCAGATTACCGAGCCACATGCTGGCGATCATGCCCCAAAACAGGCCTGGGGTCTTGGTCATCACCTGCGGGCCGGGAATGATGCCGTGGATCGTCATGGCGCCGACCATCAGTGCCATGACGGCATTGGGCGGAATGCCGAGGGTGAGCAGCGGGATGAAAGCCGTCTGCGCGCCGGCATTGTTGGCCGATTCGGGACCTGCGACGCCTTCGATGGCGCCCTTGCCGAAACGCCACGGCGTCTTGGAGATTTTCTTTTCCAGCGTGTAGGAGGCGAAGGGGCCCAGCACGGCGCCGTTGCCGGGCAAGATCCCGAGCGTACCGCCGAGCAAGGTGCCGCGCAGCACCGGCAGCGCCGCCTGCTTGAAATCCGCCTTCGACGGCAACAGTTTGCCGATCTTGGCCTGCGCCACGTCGCGCGTTTCCGGATTGTCGAGATTGCGCAGGATTTCCGCGAAGCCGAACAGGCCCATGGCGAGCACGGCGAAGTCGATGCCGTCCATCAGGTCGATCATGCCGAGCGTCAAGCGCTCATCGCCGGTCTGCAGATCGGTGCCGACGGTGGCGAGCAGCAGGCCGATGAAGATTACCGCGGCCGCTTTCAGAATCGATGCGCGCGCCAGCACGATTGCGAAAGCGAGGCCGAGAACCATCAGCGAGAAATATTCCGCCGGGCCGAAGATCAGCGCCAGGCGCGTCAGCGGCACGCCGAGCGCCGCGATCACCAACGTCGCCACCGTGCCGGCGAAGAACGAGCCGATGGCGGCGATGCCGAGCGCGATGCCGGCCTGGCCGTTACGTGCCATCTGATGGCCGTCGAGCGTGGTGACAACCGAGGTCGCCTCGCCGGGAATATTGACCAGGATGGCCGTGGTCGACCCGCCATACTGCGCGCCGTAATAGATGCCGGCCAGCATGATCAGCGCGCCGGTCGGATCGAGTTGGAAGGTCAGTGGCAGCAGGATGGCGATGGTGGCGATCGGTCCGACACCGGGCAAAATGCCGACCAGCGTGCCGATCAGACAACCGGCGAAGCAAAGGGCGACGTTCTGCAGCGACAGCGCCGTGCTGAAGCCGAGTTCGAGATTGCCGATGAAGGCGTTCATCCTGCGCTCCTAATAGCCCAGCAGCCAGGGTGCCACTGGAATCGGCAGGCTCAGCAGCACCTTGAACAGTAGCCAGCAGAACGTCGTCATGACGGCGGCGAACAGGATCGATTCGATGAAGCGCGAATCGCGCGTGGCGAGGCTGCCGATGATGACGGCGGCGGGACCGGCGACGAACAATCCCAACGGCCGGATGGCGAGACCGAACAGGATGGCGGCGCCGAGAATGAACAAGGGACCGCGGATGCTCCAGCGTTCGAGCGAAGCGCCGTCTTTGAGAAAGGACTGGATCACCAAGGCCAGGCCGCAGAGACCGCAGGCCGTGGCCAGCGCACGCGGCATCATGCCGGGGCCAAGCGCCCGCATGGTGCCGACCGCCAAATCATCGGTCTGCCAAAAAACGAACAAGGCGAGAGCGATCAGGAAGAGACCCGCGGTGGTCTCTTTCGGTGCGCGGATGCGGATCATCGGACCACACCGTGCCGATCGATTTGGACGGACTGCTTCCAGCAAGTCGTACGCATCGCCCACCCCGCACTGCTCGGACAGATTCTTTTTCTACAAGGATTGTATGAGTGCACCAGACGATTGCACGCGAAAAACGCATTACCCATTCGTCTTCCGGGGTAGCCAAATTCACAATTTAGCGGAAATCACTGTTAACGCCGGCACCGATAGCGGACGACTTCACGTAACGCGCCATTGCTGCAAAGCAACATTGTAAATTTCGAGACTCATTTGCCCATGAACAGGACCGGCATATCCATGCCGCCCGACAAAGCCATAATGTCGCAACGCGCCGCACGATAGCCATGCGCTTCATAAAGTCACGATTTTCCAGTGGCCATACGGCACCTTGGCCTTGAGCCACATGCCGCGAGGCGCCCAACCTCGCAGCGGCGCCATATTGGTCTTGGCCCATGTCTCATCGATGAAACGAGATCGAAGGGATCAATCCGATCCTGATATTTCTGCCATTGCACCCGCCTTCGAAGGTACTCAGGTCGACCTCGATTTGCCGTGCGGCTCATGAAGTGCGTTTCGGGAACGTGGCGGCTTCCTTGCCGATCGGCCAGCGTCGCGGCCAGTATCGTTCGTGGCATGTGCTGATCGACAGCCGCGGTCCAATGCAAGCGATTTACCTAGCCGACCTGCAGGACTTTGCGATGTTCGAGTAGTTTCTTTAGTTCACTCTCACTGGATTTTATTTGCTCATTATAGAAAGCGATCTGCTTATCAAGCTCGCTTGTATTCAGATTATCGTTTGCAGCTTTTTGGGTCTGATCACGTGCATCGACATACTCGTCGCGGCGCTTCTTCATCGAAGCTACCGATCGCTCCATCCGATTAGTCGTTTGGTCTATGGCGTCTAGCTCTCTCAACGCGGCATTTTTTGACACGCGGCCGGCAACATAACGGCTCTCTAACTCATCCAGTTGCCGCTGCGTGTCTTGTACCCGGTCCCGCAGTGCATCCACCAGCATCGTAAGACGCTCATTGTCTTCACGCACCGCTTCAATCTGACAATCAAGCTGCGCCTCTTGAACAGCATAAGCTTGCATCGATTCTGCGGTGTTGACGCCGGAGATAGCGCCGCCCGCCGCCCCAAATGCAGCACCAGCAATGGCACCTGCTACAATGGCGGATGGATCCTGCGTTGCGACGGCCATCAGTGTTCCAAGGATAGCGCCCCCAGCGCCTCCTAAAATCGTGCCGATAGTAACGGTCTCGCCGTATTTTGTATCTACGTCGTCAGCAGTGATTTTCATACAGTCGGACGGACCGCCTTCACCGGAAGAAATGTTGAAGTTCTTCCTTTCCGATGATATCGCGCAACCGTAGAGCATGCTTAGGACAAGCACCCCTAAAGCCAAGCTGATTGGAACGGTCCGCATAACAGCCCCCGCACACTTGTTATGAACGCATGGCTTTCGTTCTTCCGAGGAATCAACTCGGTGCATTCAAGGAAAGTTCTTGGCGCTCTATACGTCGGAGCAGTCGCATCCAGGCGACGCTGTTCATTCGTTAATTATGATTAAGCGACGTAAGCGCTGGCTCAGAGTACAAAAGTCATGGAGAGTATGCAATCGGAGGGCCGCATCAAGAGACCCTAAGCCCATCTCGCGCTAACGGCCAGCAAGGGGTGTAGCGAAACAGCCACGATTTAGTACCGCTAAGGCTGACCTGCAAATAGAGGTCGCCTCCGTCTGGATACATGTCAGGCGTTTTGGCCCGCGACACGGCCAATCAGTTGAGTCGTCCGATCTGCCCGACCACCATTACCCACATCACGATTCCGGATTGAGCTGGACCAGTTAGTATGGCCGACATCCCCATCCGCCAAGCACTTGGTTTTACCATAGTAAGATCAAATACTTACTCTCGAAGAAATCTCCCGCATTTTTTGATCGACGCTTCCTATTGTTTTTGTGGGATCGCCTTCCCAACTGCAATTTTGCACCTGCCGGAGAGCAGGTTATCTCGGGGATGGAAATTAGCATCATGAGCGATGATAAATCCAAGATCGGCACGTCCGATCGGTCACGCATTAACGTCAACGAACGTTACGAAGTCGACTACTGGGCCAAGAGGTGGAAAATCACCGAGCAGCAGTTGCGCGATGGCGTCAAAAAGGTTGGTCCGATGGTCGTGGACGTCGCCAGGCATTTCGGTAAATCACTCTAGATGAACCTGGTGACGGCGCGTCTTGCTGACGTCTTCGTAAGGCGGATGCGGGTCGCAGTCGCTCGTGCTCTCCGAGGCGGCCTATTTGTGATGGTGCCGGCCGTCGAGACTTGCGCCCGGCGGCCCGTCGCAACGGCGGGCACAGTCGTGAAGAGCGTCTCTGCATTTATGAATCCTTAGGTTCTCGCCGTCATATTGGGCAGATATGCCCCCCTTTCTCATCCGTGCGGCAATGTTCTCAGGAATACAGATCATCCCCCTCGCCGACGTGCGATCTTGGCGCCTGCATTCTCTCAACGAGTATTGGCAGACGAAGAAAGCTGGCCGAAAACTGCCGGATCGGGACGATTTCGAGCTCGGCGACTTGACGTCCCTTTTGCCATACATGCTCGTGGTCGGGATCGAAGCGGAACCGTTCCGCGTCTTCTATCGACTGACCGGCACCAAAGTTGTCGAGATGAACGGCATCGAGCTGCGTGGCCGCTATCTCGACGCCTTGGGCGCCGACCAGGCACGATGGGTCGACGAGGGCATGCATGCGTATCGGCTATCCTGGCAGCAGCAGGCGCCCGTCTTTGCCACTTATACCTGGCCAACGCAGTTTGGCGCCGCCTATGACGTCGAGTTCGGCATCTTTCCTGTCACTTTTCGCGGTGAGGCGACGCAATGCCTGGCGCTGGAAGATTGGGATTTTGGCGATAACAGCAGATTGCGGCACGATCGGCCGCTGCCCTTCATCGAAACGACGTCGTCCCTTCGCTAATTCCCCGCATCGATGCCGGTTCTGGCGCCAAAGAAGGGAGCGAATTGATCGCTGCACCAATCCGCTCCAGGTCGCTAGATTCGGAGATTCGACGAGGCCGTATACGCCGCCCCGACGTCAATGAACCCGTGGCAATCCGATCGGTTCCGCCATTCGTAAAATTGTCGGTTAGTCCTGCGGGCCATCAGTTTGTTTTGGCGAGATCGGCCTGGATGTCGATGCGGCGGCCGGCATCGTATTCCTGATGCTCGGGACGCTTCGGTGCGTCCAGTGCTTTCAATAGATATTTGCGCGCTTCCTGTTTGTTGCCGTGGTCCAACAGATAGTGGCCATAGAGATAGTTTGGATCGATTCCCGTCGGATCGATAGCAAGAGACTTTTGGAAATAAGTTTTTGCCTTCCGCTCGTCACCGAATCCGATCGGCCAACCGGGCACCTTGTAATAGAGGGTACCGAGATAACCATCGATCGTTCCACCCATCGCCCGTTCGTCGATTGCCGCCGCCCGCAACAGCAGATCATGCGCCCGTGTAACGAGGTTCAAGGCATTCAAGCCGCCGATCGACTCGGCATGCGAACAGAGAATCATGGCCTGCCAGGCCAGGGCTTCAGCCCGGTCTGGAAACTGCTTCGCCACCAGCGCGGCTTGTTGTGACAGGGCTTCGAATTTCGGCCGCTGCTGATCCACCGGCAACTGATAGCTGATCCTGGCCCATTGCCGTTCCAGATCGTCGATGGTGGTGGCAAAATCCGTCGCTGCCGCATTGGCCGCGACGGAATGCATCGACATCATGATGAAACCGGCGAGAAGGCCGCAGACCCTGCGCCGCCACTGACGGGACCACAATGACCGACGATTGCTCTGGGCACGCGCATCCACAATATTCACCTAATTCAATCTGATAGCCACCGCCGATAGCAATATCAGTGGGCGGGGGACCATCCTTCACCTGCCCTGGCGCGCCGCGATCAATGTCGCAGCATCAGTTGCGCCGAACTGGTATGGCCGGGATCGAAGCGCGCCTCTACAAGTACCGGCCGCTTCCTCAGGCGGCCCTAGGCGAGGCCGTACCTTCGGCCATTTGCCAACTGATCAGACCCGGCATGAAGACCACGCAATCACGCAGACGCCGAACGGCCGCCAGCGCCAATGCAGGCGCCGATCCGAGACCCAGGGCAGCGCCGATCAACATGAAGGCCGCCTCTTGAACGCCGAGCGCACCTGGCACGACAAAAGCAGCGCTGCTGACCGCTTGAATGATCGATTCAATGATGATGGCTTCGACAATGCTGATCGGGTGACCGAGGAACCAAAGCGCCACCCAGATTTCCGCAGCCCCGGCGATCCAGCCCGCCAATTGCCATAGCAGGCACCGGACAATCATGCCGCGGCGCTGATACATGGCCTTTATCGCGCGATCGATGCGGGCCGAGTGACCGATCGCTCCTTCGAAACGTCCGGATGCGAACCGATTGAGCAGTCGCGTGACTTTCTCGAAGAATCCCGCTCGTTGCACGACGACAAAAACCACGGCAATACAGGCAAGAAGCAGCAATGCCAATCCGAGCTTCGCGGTCGAAGGCCCGGCCGCCTGCGCCTGCAGAAAACCAATACCCAGCAGAGCGAAGGCAAACTGGCTGAGAATCGACAAAGCCATATCGACGGTCAGGCTGGCGACCGCCGGTGAACGCCGGACACCGATCCGACGCAGCAGCCGATATGAAACGATCTCACCGCCAATCCGGGCAACCGGCAGCAAGCCGTTGACGGCCTCGCGAACCCAGACGATCCGCAGCATGGAAGCAAGGCTCGGCCTGCCGGCTCCCGGCAGAATGACCCGCCAGGCATGGGCGTTCAGCGCCATCGGAATGATGTGAACCAGGCAGGCGAGAATCAGTCCCGGACCGGCCTCTCGCAGCAGCCCGATAATCGCGCCGAAATCCTCGCGCGTGAAAAGCCAGATCGCCAAAAGCAATCCGATCACGGCCATCAGCTTGCCCGCATGTTTCATGACCGGATGTTTCATGTCCGTGCGGCCATGCCGAGAAAATCGGCAAAGCCGCCGAGCTTGATATCCCTTTGCCGGGCTGCCGCCACAACGGCCGGCGCGGTCAAGGCAGCGAACTCTTCGGCGTAACGGTATCCCGGCGCGGCGCCATCGAAACGGTCCGAGGTAGCCGGATGAAGATATACTTCGCTCAGGCCCTCGGGAAGGTGGCGCAGGATGCCGGCAACGCGCGTCTCAGTCATCGCACCTGACCAGGCCAGGCCGAAGACCTGCGCCGGCACCAGAAGACCCGCCCGGGCATATTTGCCGCGCAGCAAGGCCGTCCAGGGCGCCAGCAGCCAGGCCGGCGACACTTTGGCGGCCGGTTCGACGCGGCTGAGGATCGGTCCCGGTTCCGAGGGAATGCGGGCGGCACGCATGCCGAAACGACCACCGATCTCGACGATCAACTCCGCGATGGTCGGATGCAGATGGAAATGCTTATGCGCATTGACATGATCCAGCGGGAGGCCGCTCGCCCGAAAGGCCTCGAACTGCGCGCCGATCTCCGCCGCCAATTGACGCCGGACCTTCGGGCGGAAGAACATATTGGCGCCCGCCACCGCCATGTTCGTGCGAAAGAGCCCGTCCGGTCCCACGAGATCGGGGATGAGTTGCGGCGGTAGAACCGGTCGCCCTTCCACCAGGACAAGGTGCAGGCCAACCCGCAACGAGGGCAAACGGTGGGCACGCACAATCGCATCCGCGGCCGCCGCGCCTGTCACCATCAGACTGGCAGCCGTCAGGATACCGTTGCGATGCGCATTCTCGACTGCGTCATTCACCTGCGGCGCGACGCCAAAATCATCCGCAGTGACGATGAGGCCTTTCAATGAGCTGATGCTCGGCGTTCACGCAGGAAGTGGAAGAATTCAACACCTTCACGCAGACGCCGCTTCATCATTTCGGGGCTGCGCACCATCTCGCCGACGATGGATGCGATCTTGCCCGAGCGGAAGTAGAAGCGCTTATAGAACGCCTCGACCGAATGGAAGATTTCGGCATGGCTGAGATGCGGGTAGTGCAGCGGGGCCACTTGCACGCCATTTTCATCGACCAGCTCGGCATTCGCCTCGTCCAGCCAGCCATTTTCGATGGCCTGGTTGAACAGGAACGTCCCCGGATAGGGCGCGGCCAGCGAAACCTGGATCGTGTGAGGATTGATCTTGGTCGCGAAGCGGATGGTCTCCTCGATCGTTTCCTTCGTCTCGCCCGGCAGACCGAGAATGAAGGTGCCATGGATGGCAATGCCGAGGTCATGACAATCCTTGGTGAACTTCTCGGCGACGTCGATCCGCATGCCCTTCTTGATATTGTGCAGAATCTGCTGGTTCCCCGATTCATATCCGACCAGGAGCAGCCGCAGGCCGTTTTCGCGCAGAACCTTCAGCGTCTCGCGCGGTACATTGGCTTTGGCATTGCACGACCAGGTGACACCCAATTTGCCCAGACCTTTGGCGATTTCTTCCGCCCGGGGCAGGTTGTCGGTAAAGGTGTCGTCGTCGAAGAAGAATTCCTTGACCTGCGGGAAGGCCTTTTTCGCCCAGGCGATTTCTTCCAGCACATGGGCGACGCTGCGCGTGCGGTAGCGGTGACCGCCGACGGTCTGCGGCCACAGGCAGAAGGTGCAGCGGGACTTGCAGCCACGTCCGGTATAGATCGAGATATAGGGATGCTTCAGATAGCCGATGAAGTAGTTCTCGATCTTCAAATCGCGCTGATAGACGGGCGTCACAAAAGGCAGCGCGTCCATGTTTTCGAGAATCGCCCGCTCCTCATTATGGATGATGGCGCCCTCGGCATTGCGGAAAGAGAGGCCCGCAATCGACGACCAGGGTTTGTCTTCCGCGACCTCCTTGATCGTGAAATCGAATTCGCTGCGGGCCGCAAAGTCCAGCGCCGGCGCGGCGCGCAGGCTGCCATCGGCATCGACCGCGACTTTGGCGCCGACGAAACCCGCTTTCAGATTCGGATTGACGGCTTTCATCGCCTCGACCGTCTTCACATCCGATGCAAAGGACGGCGTCGAGGTATGCAGCACGACGAGATCGTAATCCTTGGCCACGGCGGTGATGTCTTCAAGATGCAGGCCATGTGCCGGCGCATCGATCAATCGGCTGCCGGGTACCAGGGCCGCCGGCTGGGCGAGCCAAGTCGGATACCAGAAAGAGCGGATTTCCCGCCGCGCCTGATAGCGCGAACCGGCACCACCATCGAAACCATCGAAAGACGGCGCTTGCAGGAAGAGAGTGCGTAACATGTCAGCGTTCCTCTACAGGAGATAAGATTCCATTGGTACCGACGACGAAACGCCGCCCACGCCAAGTGACGGAGCCAACGAAGAACGTGGCACAGAAAACGACAAACGAGAGCATATCCCGAACAGGTACCAGCCACCAGCCCACAGATCCGCCACCCAGAACGTGGTCGACTTGATGCCGCAGCGTCAACCGGCAGGCAAAAACCGTCAGGATTGCCGCCATCGTCGGGAAAGACAGGCCCAGTGCTATGCCACCAAGCAGGGCAAACGGCAAGGGATGTGTGATGACGGTACCTGCAAAACCGGGTCCGCCGACGGCGCGAATCGTGCGGGCCCAGCGTATTTCATGCACGATAAGCTCGCGCAACGTCCGCTCGGTGCAGGTATGGGTGACGGCCATTGGCGGAATGGCCACCTTATAGCCAAGTTCGCGCACCGCCTCGCCGATCGCGTTGTCATCCGCCAGATGATCCGCAAAAGCCTCGAAACCGCCGATCTGCTGTAGGACGGAACGTCGCAGCGCAATCGTCGAACCAAAGCAGGGGCGCGCCAAACCGACGCCCAGGCCGAAAATGACGCTGGGCACGAAATGATATTCGATGGCCATGGCGGAAAGCCGTGGCCATAGCCCCATGCTCGGCTTGCCGCGATAGAGACAGGTGACCAAGCCAACTTCCGGCTTGACCATTTCGGTCACGATCCGGCGCAGATAATCCTTGTCGGTGCCGATATCGCTGTCGGCCACGACCAGATAATCATGCCGCACTTCACGCATGAGATTTATCAGGTTCGAGACCTTTCGGTTTGCGCCATGTTCACGAACCTCCACAACCAGCGAAATATCGATCTGCGGGTATTCCCGCCGCAGATCTTCGACGCAACGAATCGCGGAATCGTTCGGATCCTGCACACCGAAAACAAGCTGGAATTTTGCCGGATAATCTTGTTTGCAAAGGGCCTCGAGATTTTCACGCAAGCCAAATTCGTCGCCATGCAGCGGCTTCAAGATGCTGATGGCCGGAAATTCTTGCAGCTCCACCGCCTCATGCCGAAAAAAACGTCGAACGAGCATACCGGCTAAAATTGTATAAATGCTTCCAACGCCGGCGATCAGAAAGCAGAACCAGCCGGTATTCACAATGATGTTCGTGATCAATTCGCTGCCCATCAGCCCGTGATAGCTCTTCTTACCGCCCCCGATATCGCGCCGAGCTTAGGGCCCATGCGTGGGGAGATGATTTCAGAACATAGCCACCGTGAATATTGCGCTAGTACACTTAAGCGGATAATGCCTATCAAATGATGCGTCGATTTGCCACTCCTCTGCATCACGCCCCGAACCTAACTATCTCAGCTATCACCAACCTTGCATTATCAATGTGACGGACATCACACTCAGTGCAAGGCTATCGGCAGTTTGGATTTTTATGATGTCCCCGCAGCGATTTTACGTCACTGCGGGTCCGGGATCGACTGGAGTTTTTTCATGTGTGATAGAAGCTTTTACAATACACGGTTACGTAGTATTGCAATCTGCCCGGGCGGCAGGGCGTCATTAATTTCGGTAAATTATTGAGATTTGACAACGTATTGCCCCAAGCCGGGTAGCGCGAACCCGCATGGCTGTGATATGTCCGCATTGACCGGGCACCAGGCCATATTCAGTATCGAGCCGGCAGCGATTCGTCCGCTGCTGTTTTGGCATGAGTCATATCGCGGGAACGCCGCGATATATGGGGTTAATCTATTGAATCCGAAGGATTAAGGAGCTAGGCGTGGATCAACCAGTAATTGGCGAGGCTGGAACGTCAGCGCAGATATCGGATTCCTTGATCGCTCGTTTGGTCGGCCTTTGCACGCGGCGTGCATATATGGTCGTCCTGCTCGCTATTCTACTTGCCGTGGGTGCATTCGATTATGTCGGATCCCATTTCGCCATGGATACCGATAGCGCCAAACTAATTTCGGACAAGCTGCCATGGCGGCAACGTGACGCGGCCTTCGATGCAGCCTTCCCGCAGGGACAAGACCAAACAGTGGTCGTCGTCGATGGCGCAACGCCTGAACTGGCGGAAGGTGCCACTGCCGCGTTGACCGCAAAACTATCGGCGCGGAAGGATCTGTTCCGGACTGTTCGGAGGCCTGATGGCGGCGCGTTCTTCGACCGCAATGGCCTCCTGTTTCTGTCGAAAGCAGAGGTCGCGCAAACCACCAGCCAGATGATCGCCGGCCAGCCATTGCTTGGTTCACTCGCTGCCGATCCGAGCATTCGCGGCCTGATGAACTCATTGTCCCTTGCTTTGCTCGGTGTCGAACAGGGAGAAGCGAAGCTCGACGATCTGGCGGCGCCGCTGAATGCTTTGGACGATACGTTAAAACATGTTCTGGCTGGTACGCCGAAGCCGCTATCCTGGCGCCAATTGATTACCGGCCAGACACCGGATTCCAGGGAGCTGAGACGATTCATCCTCGTGCAGCCGGTGCTTGATTACAGCGCCCTGGCACCCGGTGCCGCTGCCAGCGATGCCATCCGCCAGGCGGCGAAAGAGCTTGCTCTGGACCCGCAGCATGGTGTCACCGTGCGGCTGACAGGCCCGGTGCCGCTTGCCGACGAGGAATTCTCGACACTGGCCGATGGTGCGGCGCTGACGTCGGGTTTGACGCTCCTTGCCGTGACGCTCTTGCTCTGGCTTGCGCTGCGTTCCATCAGGATGATCGTTTCGATCATTGCCACACTGGCCGTGGGCCTTCTGCTGACAGCGGCCTTTGGCCTGGCCGTGATCGGGCCGTTCAATCTGATCTCCGTCGCCTTTGCCGTTCTGTTCGTGGGACTAGGCGTGGATTTCGGCATCCAGTTCTGCGTTCGATATCGGGAAGAACGTCACCGGCACAATCATCTGCAAACGGCTTTGACGGCTGCCGGTGTGGGTGTCGGCAAGCAGCTGGCGCTTGCAGCTGTCGCCATTGCTGCCGGGTTCTTCGCCTTCCTGCCGACCGATTATCGCGGTGTTTCCGAGCTTGGCGTCATCGCCGGCACCGGCATGATCATTGCGTTCATCTTGAATATCACCCTCTTGCCGGCGCTCTTGCGCCTGATGCAGCCGGCGGCTGAGGGTGCCGAGGTCGGCTACGCCTTCCTTGCCCCCGCCGACAGATTTTTGCACACCAACCGCCGGGCGGTCCTCGGCGTTTTCGCGCTGCTAGCGATCGGTAGCCTGGCCCTGCTTCCCTGGCTCAGCTTCGATTTCAACCCGATCAACCTGAAGAGCCCGAAAGTCGAATCCGTCGCCACCTTGCTGGATCTGACGCGCGATCCGAATACGACGCCGAACACCATCGACGTGCTGGCGCCTTCCGCGCAGGATGCGGCAATCCTGGCAAAGCACCTATCCAGTTTGCCGGAAGTTGCCCAGGCCGTGACCTTGTCCAGTTTCGTACCGGAGGATCAGGCGCCGAAGCTTTCCCTGATCAGCGATGCGGCGATGCTGTTCGGCTTCACGCTCGACCCCCCCGATGTCAAGTCGGCACCGAGCGACGCGGAGACGATCAACGCCCTGACCGAGACGGCAAAGGCCTTGCGGCAAGCCGCATCCAGCGCCGACACAAAGAGCGCCGCCACGGCACGCCAATTGGCGAACGAGCTTGATCAGATCGCCGACGGAACGCCCGCTATCCGCGCGAGCGCAACAGACGCGCTGATCCCCGGCCTGAAGGTCATGCTGAGCCAGCTGCGTGCTGCCCTGCAGGCCGAACCCGTGACGTTGCAGACGCTGCCCGCTGATCTGAAACACGATTGGATCACTGCGGATGGGCGTGCCCGCATCCAGGTTTTCCCCAAGGGCGACAGCAACGACAATGCGACCCTGCGTCGTTTTACCGCTGCCGTGCGTCTCGTTGCGCCGAATGCAACGGGCACGCCTATTTCCATTCAGGAATCCGGCAAGACGATCGTGCATGCCTTTGAGCAGGCAGCCATGTGGGCGGCTCTTTCCATTACGATCCTGCTCGGCTTCGTCTTGCGCCGGGCGACGGATGTCCTGTTGACCCTGGCCCCTCTGGCGCTGGCCAGCGTCTTGACGCTCGGCACTTGCGTCGCCATCGGCCAGCCGATCAATTTCGCCAACATCATCGCCCTGCCGCTGCTGTTCGGTATCGGCGTCGCCTTCAACATCTATTTTGTGATGGCGTGGCGCGCCGGCACCAGCGACATGCTGCAATCGAGCCTGACCAGAGCCATTCTGTTCAGTGCGCTGACGACATCCACGGCCTTCGGCACCTTATGGTTTTCGCATCACCCGGGAACGGCGAGCATGGGTAAGCTCCTCGTCATCTCTCTCGCCTGGACCCTGGTCGCAGCCCTCGTCTTCCTGCCGGCGCTGCTGGGCCAGCCCCGCCGTGCAACGCAGCCGACCGGCGAGGGAGCGATGCAGCCGCAAGCTGCGGAAGCATAAGGCGCCCCCTCGACCAAGCTATGTCGACAATGCTACGTCGACATCCTATCGGCGCCAGCTTTTCTCCGGCTCGATATTGGGCAAGAAGGCCGTCAGCAAACCGATCAGCGGCAGGAACGCGCAGATGCGGTAGACCGTGGTGATGCTGGTCATATCGGCCAGTTCGCCCAGGACCGCGGCACCTACACCACCCATGCCGAAGGCGAAACCGAAGAACAGCCCTGCCACCGTGCCGACCTTGCCCGGCATCAGTTCCTGCGCATAAACAACAATCGCCGCAAAGGCCGAAGCGAGGATCAAGCCGATCGGAATGGTCAGAGCCACGGTCCAGAACAGATTGGCATATGGCAGGATGAGGGTGAAGGGCAGCACTCCCAGGATCGAGCCCCAGATCACCACCTTGCGGCCGATGCGATCGCCGATCGGACCACCCGCGATGGTGCCGACAGCCGTCGCCCCCAGAAAGACGAAAAGACAGATCTGCGCCGTCTGTACCGGCACCTGGAAACGGCTGATCAGATAGAAGGTGTAGTAACTGGTGAGGCTCGCCAGATAGAAATATTTCGAGAAGATCAAAGCCAGCAGCACGGCCAATGCGCCGCCGACCTGTCGGCGTGACAGCGCGGGACGATCCGACAATGCGCGCGGGCGGGCCGCACGGGTCTTGCGGTGGGATTTATACCAGCTGCTGATGCCGCTCAGCACGATGATCGCCAGCAGCGCCCCCAGCGAAAACCAGGCGACGCTGGTCTGACCGCGCGGGAGGATGATGAAAGCCGCGGCCAAGGGACCGATCGCCGAGCCGACATTGCCGCCGACCTGAAAGAGGGATTGCGCCAGTCCATGCTTGCCGCCGGAGGCCAGACGCGCCACCCGCGAGGATTCAGGATGGAACACCGACGACCCCATGCCGACCAGAGCCGCGGCGAGGAGGAGGAGCAGATAGCTGTTGGCCGATGAAAGCAGCAGCAGGCCGGCCAGGGTGAAGCCCATCCCCACCGGCAAGGAATAATATTTCGGCCGGTGATCGGTATAGAGGCCAACGATCGGTTGAAGCAGGGAAGCCGTGATCTGATAGGTCAGTGTGATCAGACCGATCTGCCCGAAATCGAGGCTGTAGCTCTGCTTCAGCATGGGATAGATCGCCGGCAGCAGCGACTGCAGCATATCGTTCAGCAGATGGCAGAAGCTGATGCTGACCAGCACGGCCAGCGTCGCTTTTTCCACCGTTTTATCGTCGGCCGTAGCCGTCATAGAGGTCACGTGAGTCTCCCCGAATGGCCGCATGGTGCGTGAGGTCATGCGGCAGGATACTGGATTATCGCAACATAGACGTTAGAATGCGACCTGCTTTCGCAAGTGGGTCAGTTTCCTTCGCGAGTGGGCCATGGTCAAAAACACCAGATTCGTCACCGATTATGACGCCGTCCCCCGCCCCGTCGTCGCGGTCGGCAATGAGTATCCCGACGACCATGAAATCGAGCCACACCATCATGGCCGCGCCCAATTGCTCTATGGCGCCTCCGGCGTGATGACAGTGCGGACCGAACATGGCGCCTGGGTGGTCCCCCCGGCGGAAGGTGTCTGGATCCCCGCCGGCATCACCCATAGCGTGCGGATGATCGGCCCCGTCAGCACGCGCAGCATTCTCGTCGAACCGACCGCTGCGGCCGATCTGCCGGAGACATGCCGGGTCCTGTCGATCTCCCCGCTGATGCGCGAATTGCTGCTGGCTGCGGTCGAGACACCGCTGGAATACGACCCCGATGGCCGTGACGGACTGATCATGGCCCTCCTGATACAGGAGCTGCGGCAATTGCCGATCTTGCCGTTATCCTTACCCTTCCCCACCGAGCCGCGCCTGGCGCAGCGCTGTCGCCGGTTCCTCGAAGCACCCGATCTCCATGACACGATCGACGCCTGGGCTGATGCGCTGGCGATGAGCCGCCGGACCTTTACGCGCTTCTTCAAACGCGAGACGGGGATGAGCTTTGCCCTGTGGATGCGGCAAGCCTGTTTGTTCTCCGCCTTGCGGCGGCTTGGTGCCGGCGAAGCCGTGACGGTCGTGGCACTCGATCTCGGTTATGACAGTCCATCGGCTTTCACCACGATGTTCAGGAAGGCGCTTGGCGTGCCGCCGAGCAAATACCTGACCTCATCATCAGGCCGCTCAAGATAGCGGTCCTGGACTCACCGCACCTCGACATCCCTCGGTCAGGAAAATGAGGCTATGGTGGAAATAGCGGGTTGCCACGCGAATTCGCCCGGCGGATCGCTCGCTCCCTTGCTTTCAAGCATGTCGACCGCTACAGAAATAGAGGCTCGATGTAACTGCCGGTGGCGAATAGGGGAAAGCCCATCCTGTGCTTCGACTGTGAGGTTGGCGTCGGACAGACGGGGAATCTGCTGATGGCGCAAACGGGCGAGCTTCGTCCGGACTTGTCAAAGGACTTGATCACAAACATGTCTGTTCTTCGCGGGCGCCTAGCGTTGCTGAACAAGAGCGTCGCATTTGCCAGAGGTCAGCGGGCCGTGCATTGGTGGCGCAATGCGGGCCGGTCCGCAAGAGCAAGGCATCTGTGGCGATTGATTGCCCTCTGCTGCCTGCCTCTCATGGCAGCCTGCGCGCCCCAATTGCAGACGATCGGCCCCGATATCGATCCACCACACCTCACCGATAAAGCCATTCACACCGCCGATGGCATCGACCTGCCGCTGCGTGCATGGCTGCCCCGGGACGACAGCGGGCAAGTCAAGCCGATCAAGGCCGTCGTCATCGCCTTGCATGGGTTCAATGACTATTCGCGCGGCATGAAGATACCCGCGGAGGGTTTGGCGCGGCGCGGCATTGCCGTCTATGCCTATGACCAGCGCGGTTTCGGCGCCACGCCGCAACGGGGAATCTGGCCCGGTGAGAAACACTTGATCGCCGATCTGCGCGTCGCCATCGACCTGATGCATCAGAAATATCCCGACAAGCCGCTTTTCCTGCTGGGCGAAAGCATGGGCGCCTCGGTCATCATGGCAGCGGAATCCGAACAACCGGCGCTGCCGGTCGATGGCGTCATCCTCGCTTCACCCGCCGTCTGGGGCTGGGAGACCCAAAGCCCCTTCAATCGCGAGGTGCTGAAATTCGCCGCCAAGACTGTGCCCTGGCTGACGGTCTATTCAAGCGGCATCAAAGTGCAGCCATCGGACAATACCACGGCGTTGCGTGCCATGGCCTATGACCCGCTGGTGATCAAGGATACCCGCGTCGATGCCGTCTATGGGCTGGTCAATCTGATGGACCGCGCTTATCGCGCCGTGCCGGATCTGTGCCGACAGGATCAGGGCAAGCCGCGCTGCCTGATCCTCTATGGCGGCCGCGAGGATATCCAGGCCGGTACCGCCGTGCATGGGATGCTGGCGCGACTGCCGGAACTGCCGCCCGATCAATTGCATCTCGCGCTGTATCCCGATGGCCATCATCTGCTGCTGCGCGACCTCGAAGCCCAGACCGTCTTCACCGATATCGCGGTCTGGATGGATGACCCGGCGCGGTTGCTGCCAAGCGGCGCCGACAAGGTTTCGCCAAAGAATCTCAAATTGGGACGCTAGAAGGCCGACCGACGGTTCTGTGCCTTTGATCCAAGTCAAATCGGCTGGGCGTCCTGTCATCTAAAATCAGGCATTCTTTCTTTGGAGCCTGATGATGACAACTATCGAAACCGCCTATCTGATCCTCGTCGTCGGTGCCGCGAGCATTTTCGCGGCGACCTTGCTCTGGGCGAGTTTCCGTGCCGGCTGAGGATCATCAGGCGAGCCGATAGACACGGCTTGCCGTGTTCCAGAAGGCATTGGCCTGATCCGCTACAGGCAGCGACTCCAGGGCTTGCCGATAGGCTCCGATCAACTGCGCATAATCGGTCCAGAGTTTCTCGATCGGAAAATTCGACCCGAAGAGGCAGCGCGCCGATCCGAACATTGACAGGGTCTCGCCGACGATCGCCGCGATATGAGCGGGATCGTTCTTATGGATGAAGGTGCCGAGCCCCGACAGCTTCGAGACGATATTGGGCTGCGCGGCCAGTTTTCGCATGCCCGCTTTCCAGACCGCGCGGCCATCCGGCGTGAGATCTTCCAGCATGCCGGCATGCTGCAGGATGAAGGTAATCTTGGGAAAAGCCGCGGCCAGGGCTGCCGCATCCTGCATCTGACCGGTGAAGACCTGCAGATCGAAACTCCAGCCGTAATCCGCGAGATAGCCGAGATTGCGCTGGAATACCGGATCCTTCATCAGATCCGCGCGCGGCGCGAAACGATACATCTCATTGGTATGCCAATGAAGCTGCATGCGGATGCCGCGCATCAGCGGATAGGATTTCAGGCGATCGAGTTGCGGCCGCGCATCCTCCACCATGAGATCGACATAGCCGACGATGCCATGCGGCCAGCCGCTTTCATCGGCGACGCGCCGCACCCAGGAAACCTCGTCCTCGAACCGATCCTTCGCCCAGTTCGCCTGGACATAGACCGACTTCTTGACGCCGGTGCCCTCGATGTCGCGTCGGAACTCGTCGATCAGATAATCGCGGCGGATCGGTTCATAGGGTCCAAAGATGCGCGGCTGCATCGGCCCCATCAACCAGGGCAGATCCTTCTGCAGCCAGATGTGATGATGTGCATCGATGATCGGCTGGGCCATGAAACACACTCCTGTCAGTGAAATCGGCCAAGGGATGGCGCGGATCTGTCGCGCCCCGCGGCCACAAAGAGGCAATCGACGAGACTGTCCAAGGACGCGCCGTCGCCCAATCTGTCGAGATACGGCAGGATCGCTTTGAGGGCCGCCGTCTCCGGGCGGAATTGCGGATCGGCGGCCAGGGGGGTCATCCAGGCGAGATACCGGGAGCGCTGCCGCAGATGCCGGACCATGGCAGCCATCAGATCGTGATCACCGCGCTCCAGCCCATCGGACAGCACCAGAACAACAGCACCCCGCGCATAGGCGGCATAGCGCGGGACCGCCAGGAAGCCCTGCAGGGCGTCGCCGATGCGCGTACCACCATCCCAATCACCAACCAGGATAGCCGCCGCATCCAGGGCGACAAGGCTGTCGCGATGCCGCAAGGCTGGGGTGATCCGGGTCAGGCGCGTGCCGAAGGTGAAGGTTTCGACCTGCGATGCCGCCTGCGTCAAGGCATGGGCAAAGCGCATATAGTCGTCAGTATGGCGCTTCATCGAACCGGAGACATCGATCAGCAGCAGGATGCGCCGCTGCACCATCTTGCGGGCCACGCGCGCCAGTTCCAGGACATCACCGTCATGCTGGACCAGCGAGCGCATGGATTTCCGCAGATCAACCGATTTGCCGTGACGGTGACGGATCTGGCGAAAAGCCCGGCGTATGGGCAGGCTTCGATGCGCCTGTGACCGCAAGCGCCGCAGCGGCCCGGCCAGTTCCAGCGCGTCGAAGGATCGCGCCGCCGGGAGATCGGCCGCAGAAGCCGCCTCGCCCGATTCATTCGCCCGTTCAGCCAGGACGGAATCGATATCGGACTCCGCCGCGTTCTGGATCGGTGATTCCTCCTCAGCGGCGCTTTCGGCGATCGGTGGCGCATCTTCGGAGGTAAAGAAAAAGAGCTGAAACAGCGCATCGAATTCGTGACGCCGTTCGGGGATGGGGGCCAGCGTGGCATGGGCTGCGCGACGAATGCTGTCGATGCCGCGCGGGCCCAGCAGACGCACGGCCGCCAGGAAGGTGATGACCTGCTCGGGCGCCACAGCAAAGCCGTGCTCGCGCAGGAAACGCCCGAACATCATGAAATGTCGGGCGGCTTGCGGCAGGGTTGCCCGCTCCGCTGGCGGCCTCATCTGCAGGCCTGCTCCAGCAGGTCGTCGAGCTTGTCCCGGACATAGGCGATGTCTTCTTCATCCTTCAAGACGACACCGATCGAGCGTCGGAAGGCTTCCGGCCAGCGGCCGGTGCCGCGTTCCAGAATAGTAGCGGCATTGGCCCATTCCACCGCCTCGGCGATACCGGGTGCCTTGCCGAGCGGCATGCGGCGCAGGCCATTCACCGCGACCACCACGGCACGGGCGGTTGCCTCGGCCACATCGCGGGCCCGCAACATGATGATGCGGGCTTCCTTATCGGCATCGGGATAGGGAATCCAGTGATAGACGCAGCGCCGGCGCAGCGCCTCGTGCAATTCGCGTGTCCGGTTCGAGGTCATGACGACGACCGGCGGCCGTACGGCCTTCAAGGTACCGCGTTCCGGGATGGTTATCTGAAAATCGGAGAGGAATTCCAGCAGGAAGGCCTCGAATTCATGATCCGAACGATCGATTTCGTCGATCAGCAACAGGGTGCGATCCGGCGCCCGCAAAGCTCTGAGCAGCGGCCGCTCGATCAGGAAGTCGTCGGTATAGAGATCGATATCGACACCCTCGCCGCGTCGCAGGGCCAGCAGCTGTCGGGCGTAATTCCACTCGAACAGCGCGTGACTGGCATCGATGCCTTCATAGCATTGCAGCCGGACCAGTTGCCGATCAAGGACGGTCGCCAAGGTCTTGGCGGCTTCGGTCTTGCCGACGCCCGGCACGCCCTCGATCAGGAGCGGCTTGCCGAGCGCCAGGGACAGAAAGGCCGCCGTGCTCAACCCCTCATCGGCGACATAATCGGCCGCCAGGAGGGCTGTCGCCAGTGCCTCCTGGCTGTCGATCGCGGCAGCTTTGCGACGGTCGCGTGCCATCGCCGTCAGAGGAAGACCTTTTCATCGGCGAGGAAATGGAACCGGCTGCTGCAATGCGATGCCGCATCGCCGCCCGCGGCCTTGCCAGCATCCGTGCCGAAGGCAGCCAGGCGGGCGGCATCATCGTCGAACCACATTTCGCTGATGACGTCATAGGCCGAATCCGGATTCTCCTTCTGCAGGACATTCATCCGATAGCCGCGCAGATTTGGCAGTTTCAGCGCCAATTTCGGATGCTGGTTGAGCGCCCAGTTCCTGAAATCCTCGAAGCTCAAATCCTCGCGGCGCTTCATCAACGACATCACTTTCAGCATGCTGTTCTCCTGTGGTTTGATGACGATATGACTGAGAATTAGTGCGCCAAAGCTCGTATGCCGCGCAGAACCTTTTCGGGTGTGATCGGCAGACTGTCGACGCGCACCCCGACGGCGTCGTAGATGGCGTTGGCGATGGCCGGGATCGGGGAATTGGCCGTCATCTCGCCGACGCCTTTGGCGCCATAGGGACCATCCGCGGCGGGACGTTCCAGCACCACGCTGACGAATTCCGGCAGGTCGCCAGGTCCCGGCATCAGATATTGATTGAAATCCAGCGGGCCGTGGGAACGGTCGGGATAATACGGCTCGGTCGTCTCATAGAGCGCATGCGACATGCCCATCCAGGCGCCGCCGACAATCTGCTGCTCGACCATTTTCACATTCAGCGCACGTCCGACCTCATAGGCACTCTTCAGCGACAAGACGGCGATTTCGCCGGTATCGGTATCGACTTCCACCTCCGCCACGGTACAGGCATGGGCGTAGCAGGTAGCCGGCGTCATCTTGCCGGTTTCGGGATCCGGATAGGAACGCGGCTGCAGGAACATGCCGCGGCCGGAAATCGTCTTGCCCTGCTTGAAATGCGCGGCCAGAGCCGTCTCGATGACCGAGATGGATTTCGACGGGCTGCCTTTGACATGGATACTGCCCCTGCCGTCGGTTTCAAGATCCGCGGCATTGACCTCCAACTCCTCGGCCGCCGCCTCCAGCAGCACGGCGCGGGCTTCCTTGGCCGCCATGATGATGGCATTCCCGACCCGGTGGGTCCCGCGCGAGGCGAAAGTGCCCATGCAATGGGGGCCGGTATCGGTGTCCGCCGTATCGACGATTACATTGTCCATGGGAATGCCGATCGTCTCGGCACAGATCTGCGCCATCACGGTTTTCAATCCCTGGCCGAGATCGACGCTCGACAGGGTGACGATGAAATTGCCGGTGGTGGTGGCGTGCACCAAGGCTTGCGAGGGATCACCGCCCAGATTCATGCCTGTCGGGTAATTGACCGAGGCCATGCCGCGACCGCGTTTCTTGGTCATGGCTCAACCCTCCCGCTTGGATGAGGACATGGTCTTATACTTCTGCGCGATGGGCCAATTGGCAATATCCGATGCGGCCTGCACGCATTCGATGAGAGCGGCGCCATCCACCAGCTTCTGATGCGCCTTCATGTCGCCGTCGCGATAGGCATTGATGAGGCGGAATTCCATCGGATCCATGCCGATCAGGCGCGCGAGCTTATCCATCTGCACCTCCAGCGCAAAATCGCCAATGGTGACGCCGAAACCGCGCATCGCGCTGGACGGCGTGCGGTTGGTATAGACGCAATGGCAATCGACCCAGACATTCGGGATGGTATAGGGGCCCGGCATATGCGCTGCCGCCTTGGTGGTGCCATAGGGCGAATGGCGGGAATAGGCGCCGGCATCGACATAGAGCGTCACCTTGCGCGCGACGATGCGTCCATCTTTGCGCAACCCGTCCTTGATATAGATGCGCTCCGCCGCCCGTGGCGACGAGACCTGCATTTCCTCTTCGCGGCTATAGGCATATTTGATCGGCCGCTTGGTCAGCATTGCCGCCAGGAAGGAGATCGGCTCGGTGATCACATCCACCTTGCCGCCGAAACCACCACCCACCGTGCCGCCAACCAGCCGCAATTTCTGAAACGGCACGTCCAGAATCAGCGCCGTATTATCGAGCGTGAAGAAGAGCGCCTGGGTATTGGAATAGCAGATGAAGCGATTATTCTGGTCCGGCACCACGATACAACCCGTGGTCTCGGTCGGCGCGTGCTCGATCGGCGAGGATTCGTAACGCTGCTCCAGGATATGATCGGCCTGGGCAAAGCCTTTCTCGACATCACCGAAACGCACGCGGCGGCAGTGATGCCCCTCATACTCGAAATAATTCTGCCCGTGATATTCATTGACCAGGGGGGCACCTGGTTTCAATGCCTCTTCGACATCGAAAACGGCGCGCAATTCTTTGTAGTCGATTTGCACCTTCGCGACGGCTTCCTGGGCCGCCCGTTCCGTTTCCGCGATGATGGCGACGATCGGTTCGCCCTTGTAGCGCACCTTGTCGACCGCCAGAACCGGTTCGTCATTGGGACCGACATTGATCAACCGCAGGATCGTATAAACATTGTTGGGCACATCCTTAGCGGTCAGGATGCGCACCACGCCCGGCACTTTCAGCGCCTTCGCGACATTGACCGATTTGATCTTGGCATGATGGTGCGGGCTGCGGACCATCTTGAGATGCAGCATGCCGGCAAATTGCCGATCGGCGTAGAACTGGGTCTTCCCGGTGACATGACCGATGGCATCGGAGCGCGGGCGCGTGACGCCCACCTCATGCAGGGCGTCAGACCGTTCATTGGCGAAGAAGTCCTTGCGATATTCCATGATGCCCTCCCTCAAGCCCGCTTTTTCTTGCGTTGGCCGCGCATTTTGTCGGCGGCATCGAGAATGGCCTGGATGATAGGCTCATAGCCGGTACAGCGGCAGATATTGCCGGAGATGGCATCGATCACGTCATCGCGTGTCGGCTTCGGGTTACGGTCCAGCAATGCCTTGCCCGCCATGATCATGCCCGCGGTACAGAAACCGCATTGCGTGGCGAAGGCACTGACGAAGGCCTCCTGCAAAGGATGCAGCGTCCCGTCCGGCGACAGGCCTTCCAAGGTCTCGATGGATTTGCCGCCGCAACGTTCGGCCAAAGTCAGACAGGAGAGCTGCGGTCTTCCATCGATCAAAACGGTACAAGCGCCGCAAGTCCCCTGATCGCAGCCGCTTTTCGTCGCGGTGACCCCAATCTTGTCCCGCAGCAATTTCAACAAAGTGGCGCCGCTTTCGGCGAATTCCGCCTGGGTCTGGCCGTTGAGGGTGAACTGAATCGGAACGCGAATCATCGACATCTCCCCGACTTCGTCACGCGCGTCTGCTTATTTTGTTTTGCGCGCGGATTCTTGCTTAGGCCGTCAGCAATCGTGCCAGATGAACCGGCAGGACTTCGCTGCGGTACCAATCACTGGCATAGGCATCGGTTTGCGGCGCGCAGCCCTTGGCCGCCACCTTAACCGCGGCCGCAATCGTCGCGGCATCCAATACTTTGCCGTCGATCGCCGCCTCGACCGCTTTGGCGCGGATTGCCGTCGGCGCCATGGCGCCGTAAGCGATGCGCGGCTTGGCGACAAGCTTGCCCCTGCGCGGCAGCAATGCGGCAATCGAGAGGACAGCGGCACTTACGGGCTTGCGCCGGATGACCTTGGCATAGCGAAAAGCACCCGGCGCCGGCCGCACAAAGCTGATCTCGGTGACAACAGCGCCCTGTAGCTTCTTGCGACGCTTCAGGAAGTCTTCGATCGGCAAGGTCAACTTTTCATCGAGCGATTCAAATGTGATACTGGCATCCAACGCAAGCAGGGCCACGCTCATATCGCCATAAGGCGGCGGCGCAAAAAGATTGCCGCCGACCGTGGCCATGGCGCGAATGGCAGGCCCGCCAATCGAACGCGCCACCGGCGCCAGGAAATCGAGATCGGGATGGGCGGCGATATCCGCCATGGTGACCATGGCGCCCAATTTCACCCGCGTTTTCAGAACCTGGATCTGATCGAGACCGAGCTTATCGAGACAGACCAGCATGTCGATCGCGACATCGCCGGCATTGACGTGATTGAGAATGATGGTGCCGCCGCCGATGATGCGCGCACCTTTTTCCACTGCCTGTATCGCTGACGCATGACGCGCCGCATCCACCGAATGTACAGTGACTGGCATCATTGCCTCCCCTACCGGCCCCGTTGGAGCCATCGACCTCTAGCGGGTCTGCTTGAGCTTTAACTCAGCATTATTTGAAGCGAGGGTACATAATTGATTATCAATAATCAATGTCGAAATGATAAACTCTCTGTGTAGGCCCTTATCTCGGTAAAGCGTCCCTGACCGTCACCTTGCGTTGCAACATAGAATGGTCGTCAAGCCGGGCAAGACATGAGATAAGACCTACGGGCCGATTCCGGCCTCTGATCATTCGATCCTTGAAGGTTGAAAACGCATGGGAGTTCTGAACTTCACTGCCGGCGGCCGAGCCGAGGAACATGCCCTGCATCAACATCGCGAAACCGCCGCGCAACCGCTTGGCGTGCGGATTCGAGACGCTTTGGTGCAGCGAATCGTCACCGGCTATTACCAACCGGGCGAACGTCTGGTTGAAATGCGCCTGGCAGCCGAATTCGGCACCAGCCAAATTCCGGTGCGCGAAGCCCTGCGCGATCTGGAAATGTCCGGGCTCATCACGATCCGTCCGCGACGTGGCTCATTCGTCAAACCTTTTGAAGCCGCAGCGCAGAAAGAAATCTTTCTGGTGCGCGGGGCTTTGGAGGAATCAGCGGCACGGGCAGCAACCCATCTGCTGCGGGGGAATGTCAGTTCCATCCAGCCGCATGTCGATGGGATGCGGGAAGCGGCGCGGCGAAACGACATGGACGGATTGACACTGGAAAGCGTCGCTTTCCATCGCTCCATCATCATTGCCGCGGGCAACGAATTGCTGCTGAAGCTCTGGGACTCGCTGCATCCGGAAGTCCAGACACGCATCACCTTGCTGCAGCCGGGCATCGATTTCACCGCGGTCGCCGAAAGCCATCAGCCGATCGTCGACGCGATCGCCCGATCGGATGTCGAGCAGGCGTGCCGTCTATCCCGCGAACATCAAGCCTATTTCGAACATCGCAGCGACGACGACTGATCGTCCATAAGTTCAAACGCGATATATCCGTTCAGCCGTTTCACATGGGGAATCGATGATGAGCAAACCGGTACCGGCTTTCACCAGCGGTCTGGAACGCGCCCATCATCTGCGCGAAGATGCCGGCTGGCTGGCGGCGCGGCGCGGCGATGAGACGACTGCCTGGATTCTGCTGCAGAACGACAAGGTACTGGTCCAACCCTTGGACGGCGATTGGACACCCCTGCTCCAGGGCGCGCCCAGATCGACGGTCCTATCGCAAATAACGCCGCAATCGCTGCAGGCTTTCATCGGCCTATCCCCTCAGGGGAACGCCATTTTTGCCGCCACCTTGGCCCAGCCATACGATGCCGCGGTGCTGGGCTGCGAGCTCGTCGATCTGCGCAGCTTCGCGCTACGCCATACGGAGAATGATTGGATCCAGGCGGCAACGGCAACAGCGAGATCGGTGATCGGCTGGCTGGATGCCCATCGGCATTGCGGCCATTGCGGCACCAAGGTCGAGGTCAGGCTCGGTGGCTGGCGTACGGCCTGCCCGAATTGCGGGGCCACCGCCCATCCGCGCATCGATCCCTCCGTCATCATGCTGGTCAAGAACGGCGATTCCTGCATTCTCGCCCGCAAAAGTTCCATGCCGCCGGGCCTCTATACCGTTCTTGCCGGCTTCGTGGAGCCGGGCGAAACCATCGAGGTCGCCGTGCAACGCGAGGTGACGGAGGAAGTGGGCGTTACCTGCAACCGCGTCAGCTATATCGCCTCGCAACCCTGGCCCTTCTGGTCGACGCTGATGATCGCCTACATCGCGGAAACGATGGAGCGGGAGCTGACGGTCGATAAGACGGAATTGGAGCATGCGCGCTGGGCCACACGCGACGAGGTCCGCAAGCTGCTGCTGGGACAGGCCAGCGACGGCATGAAAGCGCCGCCGGCCTTTGCCGTGTCGCGGGTGCTGCTGCAAGCCTTCGTCGACGGCGCATGAAGCGGCGTCAGGCATGCAGACGGATGCCGGTCTCCACATCGAATAAATAGGTGCGGTCCGCTGGCACTTCGATGCCGATAGGGCTCCCGATCGGTTGGCTGAAACTTTTCTCCGCCTTGACGATGATGGGGGCGCCGTCTATCCGGCAGGTGACCAGGACGTGATCGCCGATCAACTCGATGGAATAGATGCTGCCCCGCAAGGCGCTCTGACGATCCGCCGCCACGATCCGGCAATCCTCCGGCCGGAATCCCAGGTGAACCCGGTCCCGGCTGCCCGCGAGCCGTGTCGGCATCGATCCGTCCGGCACGCGGAAGATGCCGTCCTCAAGGCCGCCCAGAACGAAATTCATCGGCGGCGAGCCGATGAAGCCGGCGACGAACATATTGGCGGGATCGTCATAGATTTTCTGTGGCGTGTCGATCTGCTGCGGTTCGCCCCGATTGAGGATAGCCACCCGATGCGCCAGCGTCATTGCCTCGATCTGATCATGGGTCACATAAATGGTGGTGATGCCGAGCTGATGCTGCATGTGCTTCAGCTCCGCCCGCATATGTCCCCTGAGCTTGGCATCCAGATTGGAGAGCGGCTCATCCATCAGAAAGGCGGCGGGCCGGCGAACGATGGCACGGGCCAGAGCCACACGCTGACGCTGGCCGCCGGAAAGCTGGCGTGGGTAGCGGTCCAGCAGTTGATCGAGCTGCACCTGGCTTGCAACCTCCTGCACCTGCCGGACGATTTCACTGCGGGCGGCTTTGCGGATCTTGAGCGGATAGCCGATATTCTCAGCCACTGTCATATGCGGATAGAGCGCATAGCTCTGAAACACCATGGCGATATCGCGATTTTTCGGTGCGATATCGGTCACGTCGCGGCCGTTGATCCGGATGTGACCGGAGGTCACCGTTTCCAATCCTGCAATCATGCGCAAGGCCGTCGTCTTGCCGCAACCAGACGGTCCCAGGAGCACGAGGAACTCGCCCGGCTGCACGCTCAGGCTCAATTGATGCAGCACTGTCATCGCGCCGAAGGATTTCGAGATGCGGTCAAGCTCGACGGTCATGCGCCCTACCCCTTCACCGCGCCGAGCAGCAGGCCCTTGGCGATATATTTTTGCAATGCGATTGTCAGCGCCACCACCGGCACGATCATGATGATGATCAGCACCGACATGTACCACCATTGCGCCCCACGGGTCGCATTCTGTGCAGCCACCAGCAACGGAATGGTCTGCGCGCGTGCGGTGGACAGGAAAAGCGCCAGCAGATATTCGTTCCAGGCCAGAATCAGCACCAGCAGGAAGGCAGCGATCAGGCCGGGCTTGGCCAGCGGCAATACGATGCCGACAAAGATCCGGTAGCGCGAGGCGCCGTCGAGCTGTGCGCTTTCCTCGAGATCCTTCGGGATCGCGACGAAGAAGTCGTACATCAGCCAGACCACGATCGGCAGATTGACCGTGGTATAGGTCGCAATCAATGCCACATGCGTATCCAGCAGGCCGACCTGCTGGAACATGACATAGACCGGGATCGCCGCTACGACCGGCGGCAGGATGCGCTGGGAAATGATCCAAAACAAGATATCGCCATTGCCGAGGCGCCGCTTGAAGTGTCCGCCGACGGCACGCAGGAACAACAGGAAGACGACCAGACCGCAAATTACCGCCAGCCGCCAATCCACACCCAAATGTGCCACGGCCAGAATCACCAGGGCCAGAATCACGAGAAAGCCGAGGATCGAACCGAGGCTGGGATGGTAGTCGATCCGCGACAGCGCATAGGCCGCCATGCTGCCAATGCCGACGGCGAGGCAGGTACTGATGCTGGCGACGATCAGCGAATTGACATAGGGACGGAAAGTATCATTGCCGAGATCGACGAAGATATAATGCCAAGCCTGCAGGGACGGCGTGAAATCGATGAAGGGCAGGAATTTCGGCGGATAGGAGACATCGACCGGTTCCTTCAGCGATGTCACCACAACCCAGTAGAGCGGGAATAGCACCACCAATGTCCAGGCGATCAGCAAGGCATAGACACAGAGACGCGAGAGCGGCGCCATTTCGCCGAACCGCCGGCTTTCCGTCAGATTGCGCCAATTGATCATTGCCGTTTGCTCCGCATCGGCTGAATGAACAGATTGAAGAATGACGCGCAGACGATGGTCGAGACGAAGAGCAGCATGTAGGCGACCGCCGCCGATCCGCCGAGATCCAAGACCCGCCAATCGATGAAGGAATGCAAGGTCAGGGATTCAGTGGCGATCCCCGGTCCGCCATTGGTCAGAACATTCGGCAGGTCGATGATCTTGAAGGCCTCGATGGTCCGGATCAGCACGATGGTCGCGGCGACGGGTGCGATTTCCGGCCAGGTGATGTCACGGAAGACCTGCCAATAACTGGCGCCGTCAAGCGAAGCCGCCTCGACCTGTTCACGCGATTGACCCTCGATCGCGGCCAGCAGGACGATGAAGATGAACGGCGTCCATTGCCAGGTATCGCCGATCATCACCACGAGACGCGCCGACCAGGCCTGCGCCGCCCAGGAGAGATCGCCAAAACCGAACCACCGCCAGACGATGGCAAAAGGTCCCTGCGTCATATCCGCCAGCATGCGGAACATATAGGCAATACCGACGGGGGTGACCATCAGCGGCAAAAAGAAAACCACACGGAAGAAGGCGCGGCCGCGGATCTGCTGCGAACAGAGCATCGCAAGGCCGAGACCGATCAGGAATTGCAGGGTGACGCCGACCGCTACATAGAGAATCGTGACCGACAGGCTGCCGAGCTGCCCGCCTTGGCCGATTGTCGTTGCGATCAGCAGCGTCAAGGCGGCGACGGCAATGGTGCTGATGACGCGACCGATGAGTCCGGTGATCGTGATCTGGCCGCTGCGGGCATAGCGATAGAGCGCATGAGCGAGAAACGACGCCACCGCCAGCAGCAAAAGCCAGCCATACCAGGGAATGGCGGCGAAGCGGCCAAGGAAATGGAACTGCTCGCTCCCCAACAGAATCTTCCGGAAGTTCAGCCAGCCGACGAAACGCAGCTGATAGCCCTGGGCGGTCAGCTGGAAGCGAGACAGAGCCAGATAGGCAGAGAGCAGCAGCGGAAAAATGGAGAAGACCAACAGGATGACCACGGTCGGCAGAATGAAGAAGCGATCCGCCTGTCGATCCAGCCAGTCACCGACAGCCAGCCTCATGACATCGATCCAAGAAATACATGCGTCACAATCGACCGCTTCGCTGGGGATGGGCATTCGGCACCACCGACAGAAACATACCGGTGGTGCCCGCAATCATGTCATTGGCCAAGCGTCGCCTTATAGGCTTGAAGCTGCTGATCCCGGCCGAGTTCATCGGTGATTTCGTTCCAGCCGTCCTCGATCGTCTTCATGGTATCGTCGATCGAGAGTTCGCCAGCCAGCATGCGGGCGACGCTGGTATCGAGCACCACCTGCTCATAGCGTTGGTTCTGCGGGATGCGCAGATCGAGCACCATATTCGGGCTGTCGAGGCTTTGCTTGATCGCGCCGAGATAACTCTTCGCCGCCGTCTCGCTCATCCCGGCCTTCTTCCATACCCCCAGGTCGCTGAACTGCGACATGCGATAGGGGTTGAACCCCGTTTTGCCCAATGTCACGTCTTCATTGGACTGCTTCGGCTCGCTCATATAGGCGAAGAAGGCATAGGCAGCATCCTGCACCTTTGGATTGGCCTTGGCGCTGACACCGCCGGACCAGCCGCCGAAGGCAGCGAAGGGCGCATGATTGATGCCATCGGTCGCGTAGGGGCAGGTCGCCTTGTCGCAGGCAACCAGCTTGCCGGTCGCCCGGTCCAGAACCTGCCGTGATCCCGGAATGATCACCGCGCCGACCTTGTCGATCACCTTGGATTCCTTGGGATCGATGGCTAGGGTGCCGATATCGCCCCAATCCATGCTGAGCGCACATTGACCGGAGGTAAAGAGTTTCCGTGTGTCGCCGACATCTAGATTGATCTCATCGGCAGGCGCATATTTGGTGCTTTCCTGATAGATCTTCAGCGCCGCCGCGAAAGCCTCGTTATTGACCAGCGGCTTCATATCCTTGGCATCGAAGAAGATGCCTTCCTTGGTCCCCTGCGATTGGAGGTAGCTGCCGGCAATCGACAGGATCGCCCAATAAGCCTGGGCATTGCGCTTCTTCGAAATGCAGGAGCCGTAATCGGGTTTGCCGTCGCCATTCCAGTCCTGGCCATTGGCGGCCTTGGCGATATCGAGATAGTCGTCCCAGGTCTGCGGCGGTTTCTTACCGAGTTTTTCCAGCACATCCGTGCGGTAATAGACCATCTGAAAATCGCCATCGAGCGTGACCATATAGGTCTTGCCGTTGAACTTCTGCGAGAAGTCGCGGAAGAACGGCGCCACGTCATCCTCGGCCAGTTTCTTATCTGCCGCGATCCTGCTGCTCAGATCGAGCAGATATCCCGGCACGACGTAATCCGACATCCATTGCGGCGCGAAGACGGCCGCATCGACGCTGTTGGTGCCGCTGGCCCAGTCGGTCAGCAGCTTCTGATAGAGATCGGAAAACGGCACGGTGATGATGTTGATCTTGGCCCCCGTCGCTTTTTCAAAATCCGGGGCGCGGCGCTGCAGCGGCTCGGCAATCTGTGGGCCGGTAAAGGTCATGACATTGACCGTCACGCCGTCGAATTCCCCTGCCTGAGCCGCTGGCGACAGCCATGGCATCAGTGCAACGGACCCCAGCAGCGCCGTACAGAATAGGCCTGCCTTCCACATCATATGAGCCTCCCCTAGATCGGACAGGCACGGCCCGAGCCGTGCATTTCTTATTCTTATCGGCTGATCGTTCCCGGTCGGATAACGAGCATCGAGACCATTGATCTTGATCTGATATACTAGTATTTAATAATGATCAGTCAATCGGATTCGAGCGTAAGAGGACGAACCCACGGCGATGCCCCGGAAATCGGCGACCCGGAAAACGATCGGCCCGCAATCAGCCCTTGTCAGCGGCGGTGCCATGCCGCAAAAATCCGCCGCCATGAAAGACAACGACCAACTTCTGCCGGCCGACGCCCGTATCGATCGCTCCTCGCCCATCCCCGATCAAGTCTATCGGCTGTTGCGACAGGCCATCATCACACTGCGCCTGCCGCCCGGCGCCGTCATCATCGAGAAGCAGATCACCGATCAGCTCGGCATCTCGCGGACACCGGTCCGCGACGCGATCCGGCAACTGGCCGATGAACGCCTGATCAATATCCGGCCGCAATCCGGCACCTATGTCGCGCTGATCGACCGGCATCAATTGGAGGAAGGCAGGCTGATCCGCCGCGCCCTCGAAGTCGAAGGCATCAAGCTCGCCGTCGCCCATGTCGACGATGCCGCCATCGAACGCCTGCGCGATCTGCTAGCTTTGCAGGAACGCGCCGCGTCCAGACAGCGACATGACGATTTCATCACCTATGACGACCAATTCCACCGCGTCATCAGCGAGCTTAGCGGCTATAGCCGGCTCTGGCGCATCATCAACCGGTCGAAGGCGCAGCTCGATCGCGTGCGCCATCTCAATTCGCCGATTCCCCATCAGGAGGAAAAGGCGGTCGCCCAGCACACGGCCATCGTCGAGGCGATGGCGCGGCGCAATGTCGAGCGGGCGGTGAAGGCGCTGACCACGCATCTCGACGATGCCTATGACCGGCTGTCGGTTCTGCTGCAACAGCATGCCGAGATGTTCGAGTAGTCTTCAGGATCTGCCGGCGTTCGCCCAGACCGTGCCCTTGCCGAATTCGAAGGCGTCGAGACTGTCCGGTTTCATCGTGATGCTATAGCCGGGCTGCTTCGGGGGCATGTAGTGACCGTCCTTCACCACGACCGGATCGGTGAAATGCTCATGCAGATGGTCGACAAATTCCAGCACGCGATTCTCCAGGCTGGCGGAGACGCAGACATAGTCGATCATGGCGAGATGCTGCACATATTCGCACAGACCGACGCCGCCGGCATGGGGACAGACCGGCACGCCGAATTTCTTCGCCATCAGCAGGACCGCCAGGATTTCGTTAATGCCGCCCAGGCGGCATGAATCGATCTGGCAGAAGTCGATGGCATTCAATTGCATGAGCTGCTTGAAGATGACCCGGTTCTGGCACATCTCGCCGGTTGCCACGCCGACCCCCATCGGCTTCACCGCCTTGCGGATCGTCGCATGCCCCAGCACATCATCCGGGCTGGTCGGCTCCTCGATCCAGAGCGGTTTATAGGGTGCCAGTTCGCGGACCCAATCGATTGCCTCATCCACATCCCAGACCTGATTGGCGTCGATCATCAGGAAGCGGTCGGGGCCGATCTCCTCGCGCACGATGGCGCAGCGTCGCTTGTCATCCTCAAGATCGCGGCCGACCTTGATCTTGATGTAGTTAAGGCCGTCGGCAATGGCTTCGCGGCAGAGACGCCGCACCTTGTCATCGGGATAACCGAGCCAGCCGGCCGAGGTCGTATAGGCGGGAAAGCCCTTAGCCTCCAGCGCCGCCATGCGCGTCGCCTTGGTCGGCTCATTGGCCCGCAGGATCGCCAGCGCTTCGTCCTGCGTCAGTGCATCGGTCAGATAGCGGAAATCGATCAGGCTGACGAACTGTTCCGGCGTCATCTCCGCCACCAGGCGCCAGACCGGCTTGCCTGCCATCTTGCCCCAGAGATCCCAGACGGCATTGACAAGCGCCGCCGTCGCCAGATGGATGACACCTTTTTCCGGCCCGACCCAACGCAACTGGCTGGCGCAGGTGAGATCGCGCCAGAAGCCGGCCATGTCAGCGGTGATGTCCTCCATCGACCGGCCGATGACCAAGGGCGACAAAGCCTCGATGGCGGCGACGCAGAGCTCGTTGCCTTTGCCGAGCGTGAAGGTCAGGCCATGCCCCTCCAGCCCCGGCCGGTCGGTGCCGAGAACGACATAGGCAGCCGAATAATCCGGATCGAGATTCATCGCATCCGAACCGTCCGCATGTTGCGAGGTCGGAAAGCGGATATCGCGGGGCCGGCTCGTCGTGATCTTCACCATCGGCGTCTTCTCATCCAAATCGAATTATGATACTCAGATACTAATATATCAGTTTGGATTCACAAGGCCAAAGTCAGATGATCGGCAATAAAAAAGGCCTCCACCGGTTCGGCAGAGGCCTTGATCTTCAATCGCGAAAACTGCGATCAGGCGGCAACCGTCACCTGACGCTGCTCGCCGAGGCCGGCGACGCCGAGACGAATTTCCTGGCCGGGCTTCAGATAGACCGGCTCCGGCTTCTGCCCCATGCCGACACCTGGCGGCGTGCCGGTGGAGATGACATCGCCCGGCTGCAGGCTCATGAATTGGCTGATGTAGGAGATGAGGAACGGCACCTGATAGACCATCGTCCGGGTATTGCCGTTCTGGTACATCTTGCCGTCGACCGACAGCCAGAGATCCAGGTTGTTGGGCTCCGGCACCTCGTCCCGGGTCACCAGCCAGGGCCCGATCGGCCCGAAGGTATCGCAGCCTTTGCCCTTGTCCCAGGTGCCGGCACGTTCGAGCTGGAATTCACGTTCGGAGACATCGTTGATCACGCAATAGCCGGCAACGTGGCTCATCGCCTCGGCTTCGGTGATGTACTTGGCCGGCTTGCCGATGACGACACCGAGTTCCACTTCCCAATCGGTCTTCTTGGATTTGCGCGGAATTTCGACCTGGTCATTGGGACCGACGATGGCGCTGTTCGGCTTAAAGAACAGCACCGGTTCCGGCGGCACGGCAACACCGGATTCAGCGGCATGGTCGGCATAATTGAGGCCGATGCAGAGGAATTTACCGATCCGACCGACACAGGGGCCGATGCGCGGCTGACCCGAGACCTTGGGCAGGCTACCGGGATCGATCGCGGCAAGCTTTTTCAGCCCCGCATCGCTCAGCACATCGCCGGCAATGTCGCCGATCACGCCGGACAAGTCGCGGATCTCGCCCGTTTTGTCCAAGAGACCGGGTTTTTCCTGGCCCGCCGGACCATAACGCAACAATTTCATCTTTCGTCCTCTCTGCTAGACGGCCCAGCCGCCGTCAATGATATGTGTCGTGCCCGTCGTGAAACTCGCTTCGTCCGACGCCAGATAGACGGCCAGATGTGCGATTTCCACCGGTGTGCCGAGGCGACCCATTGGCTGACGGGCGATGAAGCCGCGCCGCACCTCGTCGATATCCCCACCCAAGGCCTTCATCCGTTCTGCCAAAGACGGGCTCTCCACCGTTCCCGGGCAGATGGCGTTGCAGCGTATACCCTTCGTCATGTAATCCGCAGCCACCGACTTCGTGAGGCCGATCACCGCCGCCTTGCTGGCGCTATAGACGCAGCGATTGGGCACACCCTTCAGGCTAGAAGCCACCGATGACATATTGATGATGGACCCGCTGCCTTTCGACAGCATGCCCGGCAGGAAGCCCCAGATCATCCGATACATCGATTTGACGTTCAAATCGAACGAAAAGTCCCAGTCTTTTTCCTCGCAGTCAAGGATCGTTCCCTGATGCACATAGCCGGCGCAATTGAACAGGACGTCTACCTGACCAAGCTCCGAGGCGAATGCCGCCACGGCCTTGCTGTCGGTCACATCTAACCGCCGCAGCGTGGCGCCCGTCAGCCCCTTCAGGCCTGCTTCGTTGATGTCGGTTGCAATGACCTCAGCCCCCTCGCGGATAAATGCCTCCGTGACGGCGCGGCCGATTCCCTGTGCGGCAGCAGTCACCACCGCCGATTTGCCTTTCAAGCGTCCCAAGACTTACCTCTCAGTTTTCCTGTCCGGCAGAGGCGCCGGATTGAGTGAACCTGTTCACATCACAAGCGATAGAAGGCCAAGGCCGTACGGCCCAGAATGGCATCCTGTTCGGCTTCGCTCAACTCCGCAACATAATCCATCGTGACCTGACGCCAGCGATCATAGCCGCCGGCAAGATTGACGACCGGCCAATCACTCCCCCACATCAGCCGGTCGGCGCCGAAACTCGCCAGCAGCAGATCGAGATAGCGGCGCAGATCCGCTGCCTGCCAGTCCGGCCGCGCCTCGGTCACCAGGCCCGATAGCTTACAGACCACACGCGGATCAGCCGCGATGGCCCGCATCGCAACAGCCCAATCCGCAAACGCTCCCGCGGCGATATTCGGCTTGGCACCGTGATCGACGACGATGCGCAGCTTGGGATAGAGTTTGAGAAATTGCCGGAAAGGTGCCAGATGTGGCGGCTTCAGCAGCGCGTCGAAAGCGAGATCCCGCGCCATCAATGCACGGATTGCGGGCTGCAGCGAGGGGCGCAGCATCCATTCCGGATCCGCGATATCCTGGATCATCGGCCGAAAGCTTTTCAGCTTCGGATTGGCCGCCAGGCGGGTGATCTGCGCCACGGCGTCGGGCGCCTCGAAATCCACCCAGCCGACGACGCCACGGATGAAATCGCACGCTGCGGCAAGCGAGAGCATGTAGTCGGTTTCCGCCACCGTCGCCGCTGCCTGGACCAGGACGGTGCCGGCGATATCGTGGCGATCCAGGAAAGGCCGCAAATCTTCCGGCCCGAAATCGCGATAGATCGGCGCGAGATCGCGCGTCAGCCAGGCATAGTCGCCGCGATCCAACCGCCAGAAATGCTGATGACTGTCGATCCGCATTGCCGGCCTATGCCGCAACAACCGGCACCGGCGCCGCCGGATGCAGCAGGCCGCTGCCGCGCAGATCGGACCAGAATGCGCCGGGGATCGATACTTTCAGCATCTCCGTATGGCTGGCCGCCTCGGCCGCATTACGGGCCCCTGGGATGACGCTGGCGACGACCGGATGCGCCAGCACGAATTGCAAGGCAGCCGCCGGCATGGACACGCCGTGCCGGCGGCAGATCTCGCCCAGGCGCGTGACGCGGTCGCGGATATCCTGCGGGGCAGCCGAATAGTTATAAGTCGCATCCGGCTGATCGCCGCGGGCGAGGATGCCGGAATTGAACGGTCCGCCGATAATGACGGAAATGCCCTTTGCCTGGCAGCGGGGGAAGAAGCTCTCCAACGAGCCTTGCTCAAGGAGCGTGTAGCGGCCGGCCAACAGGAAGCAGTCGAAATCGCCATGCTCCATGGCCTCCTCGCAGACAGCGGTTTCATTGACGCCGAGGCCGATGGCGCCGATCTGGCCGCTGCGGCGCAGCTCGTCCAGAGCGCGATAGCCGCCTTCCATGGCGGATTTCATCATCGCCGCGTGGCGCTCGCCATGGGTCATGCGACCGATATCATGCAGCAAGACGATATCGATGCGATCCAGGCCGAGACGCTGATAGCTGTCCTCGACCGAGCGCATCACACCGTCATAGGAATAATCGAAGGCCGCATGAAACGGCATGGGCGAGGCGAACATCTCCCGCGTCTTGCTTTCATCCCAGCCGCGACAGATCAGTCTGCCCACTTTGGTCGAGAGCACGAATTCATCACGCGGATGCGGCCGCAGCGCATCGCCCACCCGGCGTTCACTGAGGCCGTAGCCATAGAAGGGCGCCGTATCGAAAAATCGGCGCCCCGCTTCCCAGGCCGCCGTCAGGCTCTTCTGCGCTTCGGCTTCCGACACGGCAGTATAGAGATTGCCCAGCGGTGCCCCACCGAAGCCCAGGATACTGAGATGAAGCTTTGTCTTGCCGATCTGCCGCCGTTCCATGCATCCCTCCGCATTCTGTTATACTAATATATCAGGCGAAAGCAGATGCAAGAGGCTTCTTGGTGACTAAGCTCCGGCGCGTTATCTGAGCGCGCGTTCGCTGACCGGATCGAAGAGATGCAGATTGGTCATATCGCACTGTATATGCGTGATGCTGCCCAGCTGAGCGGCGAAATGGGCATGGACCTGGGCGGTCACGCGCTGCCCCGCCGTTTCGCCAATCAGCAAGGTATGCGAGCCCAGGGGTTCGATCGCCAATATCTTCACCTTCAGGCAGTTCGGCCCCTGATAATCGAGACTATGGGTATGTTCCGGTCGAATGCCGATGATAATTTCCGGCGCGGATAACTGGCGGCAGATCCGCACAAGATGCTCCGGCACGGACAGGATCGTTCCGTCGCTGAGCGTCATCGATAACGTGCCTGCTATCTCCGTCAGCTGGGCAGAGAGAAAATTCATCGCCGGCGAACCTATGAAGGAGGCGACGAACTTGCTGCTGGGCCGCTCATAGAGTTCGATCGGCGGCGCCACCTGCTCGATGATGCCGTTGCGCATGACGACGACGCGATCGGCCATGGTCATGGCCTCGACCTGGTCGTGGGTCACATAGATGACGGTGTTCTGCAGTCGCCGGTGCAGCGTCTTGATTTCCGTGCGCATCTCGATGCGCAATTTGGCATCGAGATTGGATAGAGGTTCATCGAACAGAAAGACTTCCGGGTCCCGCATGATGGCGCGGCCGATGGCGACCCGCTGACGCTGGCCACCCGACAGATTCTTGGGGCGGCGCTCGAGATAAGGTTCAAGGTCCAGAATTCGCGTCGCCTCGATCAGGCGGCGCTCGATCTCCGGCTTGGATGCGCCACGCACGCGCATGCCATAAGTGATGTTGTCCCTGACCGTCATATGCGGATAGAGCGCATAGTTCTGGAAGACCATGGCGATATTGCGCTCGCCCGGCCGCAGATTCGTGACGTCGTTATCGCCGATATGAATGGCGCCCTCGGTCACCGGTTCCAGGCCCGCGACCATCCGCAAGGTGGTGGTCTTGCCGCAACCGGACGGGCCCACCAGGGCAATGAATTCCTTGTCGTATATCTCCAGATTGAGATCCGGAATGGCGACCACCGTGCCAAAGTGCTTTTGCACATTCTGCAGCGTTATACTTGCCATTGACGCTTACCTTCCTCGGAAGCCGGGAGACGGCCGGGCCGCCTCCCGCTCTCCAATTCACCTGATGATGTTCCGGGTGCTCACTGCTTGGCGGGCAGCCCCATGGAATCGCGATAGGCCGCCAGTTGCTTATCGCGGCCGAGTTCGTCGGTCAGCTTGTTCCATTGCTGGGCGACGCTATCCAAAGCCTGCTGCGCCGTTTCATCGCCGTTGAGCGCTTTGCCAAGCTCGATCTCCAGGATTTCCGTATAGGAGAAATAACCGGGTAGACGCATGTCATAGGCGACATTCTTGGCATCCAGGCTGTCGAGTTGCGAAGCCAGGTATTCTTTTGCCTCGCGTTCCGTGAAGATGGTCTCCCAGCGCTTCAAATCCTTCATGTGGCTATAGCGATAGGGATTGACGCCGGACCCGCCGGTCACCACGGCCTCGCCACTATTTTCCGGATTCGAGACCCATTCGATGAAATTCCAGGCGGCATCCTTGTGATCGCCATTGGCGGAAATACCAGCCTGCCAGCCGCCGAAAGCCATGAAGGGTGTGGGCACCGGCTGGCCAAACTTGTCCCATTGCTTGGTTTTCGGATTGTAGATCTGGTCACTGGCCGGCGTCATGGCGGAGCCGACATTGCCGGCGATCTTGCTCTGTTTCTTGTCGGCCGCGATCACGCCGGTATCGCCCCAGCCCAAGGCCATCGCCGCCTGACCGCCGGCGAAAGCGGTGTTCACATCGCCATAGCCGTAATTGAGGGCGCCGGCCGGCGAATATTTCGCGCTGCGGATATAATCATCCAGCGCCTTCACCCAGCCGGGATTGTTGACCTCGGCATCCATGGTCTCGGGATCGAAGAACATGGCGCCGGTATCATTCGGGTCGTTGGCATAGCTCGCCACATGGGTGAAGAAGAACCAGAATTGCTGGCCGCCGCGACGGAACGGTTCGACCGTTCCATAGAGACCTTTATCGGGTCGGGTAAAGAATTCGGCGATGTCGTAATATTGCGCCCAGGTTTTCGGCACGGCCAGATCGTAGCCGTATTTCGCCTTGAAGGCTTCCTTCTCCTTCGGATCATCGAACAGATCGATGCGGTAAGAGAGATTGTGCAGATCGCCATCGATCGACTGGGTCATTGTCTTGCCATCCCAGACCATCAATCTCTCGCGGTAATTCGGATGGATATCCTTCCAGGCGTCGGTCTGACGCATCGCAGCCGGCATTTCGTCGAGGAAGGGTGCCAGATCCGGCGTCCAGGCCGGCGGGAAGGTCATGATGTCGAAAGATTTCTCACCCGCCTGCAACGCCGTCACGTATTTCGGATAGAGTTCCCCGAATGGAAATTCGATGACCTTGACCTGACCGCAAGTCTTTGCGCTCCAGGTCTTCGCCGCGGCCTGCAGCGCACTGGCAATAAAGGGGCCGGTTTGCGAACCGACATTCAACGTCACGCCGGAATAATCCGGATCACATTTCGCAAATGCTTGACCGGTCAGCAGCGCACCGAGGGTAACACCCAGGACCGTCCCCGCACTCAGGAGCTTTTTATAGTTCATCACATCTCCTCCGAGAGCCTTATTGTTGATGTTGTTTTCGTTACCCACCCCTACCGAATGCCGCCGAGGGTGAGCCCGGCCCGCATCATGCGTGCCAAGAAATACGCCATGACGATCATCGGCGTGATCGACACGACGGCCGCGACGGAAATGGACCACCATTCGTCGCCACGATAAGAATTCTGCCCGGCAATGAGAATCGGCAGCGTCTGCCAGTCGGATGTCGTCAGGAGCAGCGCGAACAGGAACTCGTTCCACACGAAAGCCAGGGTAATCATCGAGGTGGCGATGAGGCCCGGCCGAACCATGGGCAGAACGATTTCAAAGAAGATGCGCAGCCGCGGCACATCGTCGATCAGCGCGGCCTCCTCGATCTCCAACGGGATGGCAGCAAAGAAGTCGCGCATCAGCCAGACGACGATCGGTATCGAAAAGGCCGTATAGGCCAGCGTCATGCCCCAATAGCTGTCGAGCATCGGCAGACCGGCACGACCGATCTCGGAATAGAGCAGGTAAAGCGAGAAAGCCGTGACGATCGGCGGCAGCATGCGCTGCGAGACAAACCAGAAAAGCACATCGCGATTGGTCAGAACCGGGCCCGGCAGAGGCAGACGATTGGCCACGACCGAGAGAACGAGACCGATGACCAAGGCGAGACCGATGCTTTGAATGCGTGTCAGGCCGAGCGGCGGCAAGGCGAAGAACAGCACGAAGACGATTGCCGCAAACAGCAGAGCGGCCAGAAGCCTCACCTTGAAGCCGAACCGGACCAAGCCATAGGCGGCCATGGAGCCGATGAGGACGGACAGGAAAGTGGCGCTGAGGCCGATCAAAGTGGAATTGATGAAAGGCTTCAGGAAATCGCCTCGGATACCCGACAAAGCATCGATATAGGCCTGCAGGGTCGGCGAGAAATCGAGGAAAGGCAGATAGGTCGGGCCGCCGCTCACCGCCGCCGGCGGCTTCACCGAGGTGATGAAGGTCCAATAGATAGGGAACAAAGTGAAGAACAGCCAGACAAGACAGAAAATAAGCACGAAGCCGCCTAGCCTTCTCTCATTGCCAGTCTCGGCAGATGACGGCCGTTCGACCGGACTCGCCTGACCGCTCATGACCGCTTCTCCAATTGCGGCCGTAGGACGGACAAGTAGATGACACCAAAGATCGTCACTACGATCAGGAAGAGAAAACTGAGGGCGGAGGTATAGCCGATATTGAATTTCTTGAAGCCTTCCTGGTACGCGAAGAGCGTCAGGGTTTCGGTCGCGATGCCGGGACCACCGCCGGTCAACACGAAGACCGTATCCATGATCTTCAGACTTTCGATCAGTCGGATGAAGACGACCGCGGCCGAGACCGGCAGCAGCATGGGGAAGGTCAGATCCCAGAACTGCCGCCAGTTCGAGGCATTCTCCAAGGCAGCACTTTCATAGACATCGTTCGGCAGGCTCTGCAGGCCGGCCAGCATCATCAGGATGACGAAAGGCGTCCATTGCCAGACTTCGATCGTGATGATGGCGCCCAGCGCCCATTTGGTGGACGTCAGGAAAGGCAGATTGGGCAGGCCGAGATGCGTGAAGAGATCGTTGAGGGGGCCGACAGAGGAATGGAACATCATCCGCCCCACCAAAGCGACGGCGATCGGCGCCAGCAGCATCGGCAACAGGAAGCTGATGCGAAACAATTTTTCGCCGTGCACCTTGTTGTGCAAGGCCAGGGCGATGGCGAAACCGATGATGTATTCGATGGCGACGGAGACGAAGGCGATCAGCGATGTGACACCGATCACGTGCCAGAAACGCTCGGTCTGCAGGATGGTCCAATAATTCTCCACGCCAACGAAGCGGGGTGGCAGCGGCGGCACCAGCCGAATCGATTGAAAACTCATGGTAAAGGAATAGATCAGCGGGAACAGGCCGACCGCCAGCACCACCAGGAAAGCCGGCCAGATAAAGACATATTTGATCGGGTCCCGACGTGACCTGCTCTCTTGTACAGCTCTTTCAATCGCGATGCTCGCCATGTCAGTCTCCCTATCCGGTACGACCGCTCTTCGCCAGTTCCAGAAAATCCTCGGTAGCGCCCATGATGTCCTGTTCGATGGCACGCCGTGCCGCCAGGCCGTCACCGCGCCGCAACGCCTCAAAGGCGGCGTAATGGTGCTGCATCGCCCGCAGCATATGGTCCTTGTTATCCGCCAGGCCGAGGCGCACATAGGGTGCCGCCCGTGCCATCAATTGCTGAATGATATTGCACATCAGCGGCATTCGACTGGCCTGGTAGATCATCAGATGATAGCGCCAATTGACTTCCAGATAGCGCAGGGAATCGTTCACGGTAATTGCCGCATCCATCTCGCGGCAAAGCTCTTCCAAGGTTTGCAGATCCTGCGCGCCGACAAATGGCGCAGCACGTTCGGTGGCCAGCCCTTCCATGTTGTGGCGCATATCGCGGATTTCCATCACTTGCGCCGGGTCGAGCTGCGGCACGGTCAGGCTTCGATTGGCGCCCATCACCAGCAGCCGTTCGGTTTCCAACCGGCGCAAGGCTTCGCGTACCGGCATGGCGCTGGCACCCAAGGCGCTCACCAAGGCATTGATGCTGAGCTGCTGCCCCGGCAGGAGCTGCCCGGTCAGCAGCTTGTGATGGATCTGCCGATAGATCCGTTCCTGCAGCGTATCGCGCTCGACCGTATCGAACCCAGTCAGCTCACGCTTCATCTCGTCATCCCGCCATCAGACGATCGATCTCTGCCCGGACCGGCATGGCAGGCGCCGTGCCCCTACGGGTAACGCTAAGCGATCCTGTTGCGCAGCCGAACCGCACGGCATCCAGAGCCGGCCGCCCCTCGGCTAAGGCGCAGGCAAAACCGCCGTTGAAAGCATCGCCAGCCCCCGTCGTATCGATTGCCGGTCCGGCGTCATAGGCGGGAATCAATTGCGCCATCCTGCTGTCTTTGTAGAAGGCACCTTTGGCGCCAAGCGTGATCAAGGCAGCCTTTATGCCTTTGGCGAGCAAGATATCGGCCGCCGCCGACGCGCTGTCGATCGACTCGACGGAAATACCGGTCAGGGTTGAAGCCTCGGTCTCGTTGGGCGTGAGGAAATCGACCAGTGGATAGATATCATCGGGCAAGGGCACGGCCGGTGCCGGGTTGAGAATGGTGGTCACGCCGTGACGGCGGGCCAACCGCAATCCGTGTAGTGCCAAGGGAACGGGGGTCTCCAATTGCGTCATGAAAACGCCGGCTTCGCGTATCCGGGGCTCGGCCCGGTCGATATCCGCCGTCGTCAGGTCATTGGCGGCACCCGGCGCCACGATAATGGCATTCTCGCCGGTCGTCGGATTGACGAAAATAAAAGCGCCGCCGGTCGGCGTCTGGCTTTCAGCGACAAAGCGCTGATCGATGGCGGCGTCGGTCCAAGTCTGCCTGGCGATCGCGCCGAAAGCGTCGCGGCCGAGACAGGTGATCAGCGATACGTCGCCACCGGCACGTGCTGTGGCCACGGCCTGATTGGAGCCCTTGCCGCCGGGGCCACTGGCGAAATCGCCGAGAATGGTTTCGCCCATGATCGGCATGCGATCAGCCCGAAAGGCGAGATCGGCGACGTAGATGCCCATGATGACGATGGCTTTGCGCATCGGCGGCCTCGTTCAAAAATGAAACGACGGGACGATTTCAATCGGCAGCGAGGATCACACCCTTTTTCAGCAGGAAGCAGCCATATCCACGCATCTCGCTGGTGGCGACGACGGCAAAGCCCTGCTTCGCCTGATCATAGAAGGCAAAGCGTTCGACCGATCCCATCGGCAGGCTCTTGCCCTCGGCGCGATCGATCTCGCGCTGCATTTCCTGCTGCACCGGCGGCAGGTATTCGGGCTTTCCCACCACTTCCATGCGGAGGACCGGATGGGGCACGAAGCTGTCCAGTGGCAGAACCGACAGGATCGCGCGGGCAGCATTTGGGATATCGATACCCGGAAGACGAATGAGATGCTTGGTGCCGGCAACGGATTGCGCTGGAAAATTGGCGTCGGCCAGCACCAGATCGTCGCCATGACCCATGGCGCGCAAGACCCAGAGGAGGTCCGGCGTCAGAATGGGATCCACGTTCTTCAACATGTCTTCGTTCTCCCGTCTTTAGGTTCGGCCCTGCGGCTTTGGGCCGCGCGACATCACTCGCCGTAGGGAACCCAGATATTTTTGACCTGCGACGCATGACGCAGGAAATCGCGACCCTGCGCAGTCGGCGCCGACCAGTCACGGCCGAAACCGTGATTGACCCAGCTCTGCTTCAGATCATGCGCCGACGCGCGTTCGATCATTTCGCTGCCATCTGCGCCACCTTCGTACCAGATCGAGCCGACATCCGGATGCTCCGCCAAGGTCTTCAGCAGCGTATCGCGCTCGCCGGTGACGATGTTGACGGCACCCGCCGGCATGTCGGAGGTATCGAGAACCTGGTAGAACCGCACCGCCGCCAGCGGATGAAGCTGCGAGGGCACGATGATGACGCGATTGCCCAGCGCCAGAGCGGGCGCCAGCATCGACACGAAAGAAAGCAGCGGAGCTTCATCCGGACAGGCCATGCCGATAATGCCGATCGGCTCGTTCATGGCGATGGCGACGCCATGCAATGGCGGATTATGGACGGCGCCGTCATATTTGTCGGCCCAGGCGGCGTAGCTGAACAGCCGGCCAACGGCCGCCTCCACTTCCGCAGCGGCCTGCCGCTCGGTGCCGCCCATCATCGCGCGGATATCACCGGCAAATTCGGCAGCTCGCTGCACCAGGTTTTCGGCGACGAAATAAAGCACCTGTGCCCGCTGGTGACCCGTCATCTTGCTCCAACCGTCATTCTTGACTGCGGCTTCGACGGCATTGCGGATATCCTTGCGATTGCCCTCGGCGACGCTGGCCAGGAGGCGTCCATTGGCGCCGTGTATGGCGCGGCTGTAGCCGCCATCCGGGCGAGCCTGCTTACCGCCGATATAGAGCTTCAAGGTGCGATCGATTTCCGGCAAAACGTCATGGGCGATGGCACGCGACGCTTTCTTCGCGGCAACCGATACCTTGCGCCGATGACGCGCGAGATCCGTCGGCGAAGCCAGATATTCCAGCATACCCTCACGACCGCCTTCGCGGCCGTAACCGGATTCGCGATAGCCCCCGAAACCGCAGGCTGCATCGAACTGGTTGGTGCAATTCACCCAGACCACGCCGGCCTTGACCTTCGGCGCGATATCCAACGAGAGATTGACGGATTCGCTCCAGACGCTGGCAGCGAGGCCATAGACCGTATTGTTGGCAAGCTGTACCGCTTCGTCAGGCGTACGGAAGGACATGGCGACGAGGACGGGACCGAAGATCTCCTGCTGCACCAGCGGGCTGGCCGGCCCGACATCGCTGATCAAGGTCGGCGGATAGAAACTGCCTTTCTCCGGCAGCTTGCAGCCCGGTTGCCACAGCTCGCCACCGGATGCCAGGCCCTGCTCCACCATCGTGGTGACGCGCTTCAGCTGAACCGGTGAGACGAGCGCGCCGATATCGGTGGATTTATCCAGGGGGTCGCCGATCCGAAGGTTTTCCATGCGGCGGCGCAGCTTGGCGATCATCGCCGGATAGATGCTCTCCTGGGCCAGCAACCGCGAGCCGGCACAACAGACTTCGCCCTGATTGAACCAGATCCCGTCGACGATGCCCTCGACCGCGCTGTCAAGATCGGCATCGTCGAAAACGATGAAAGGCGATTTGCCGCCGAGCTCAAGACTAAGCTTCTTGCCACTGCCAGCTGTCCGCTCACGGATGAGCCTGCCGACCTCGGTCGAACCCGTGAAAGCGATCTTGTCGATATCCGGGTGGTCGACCAAAGCGGTCCCCGTCTCGCCATCGCCGGTGACGATGTTGAGGACACCTTTCGGCAAGCCGGCCTGCTCGCTGATCTCGGCGAAAAGCAAGGCCGTCAGGCTGGTATCCTCGGCGGGCTTCAACACCACCGTATTGCCGGCAGCCAAGGCCGGCGCCACTTTCCAGGCCAGCATCAGCAGCGGAAAATTCCAGGGAATCACCTGTCCCACGACGCCGAGCGGCTGATGCCCCGGAAACTCTTCGTCGAGGAGCTGCGCCCAGCCGGCATGATGATAGAAATGCCGCGCCACCAGCGGGATATCGATATCGCGGCTTTCGCGGATCGGCTTGCCGTTATCCAGTGTTTCCAGCACGGCGAACAATCGGCTGTGCTTCTGCAGCAGGCGGGCCAGGGCATAGAGATAGCGTGCCCGTCCATGACCACCGATCTTCGCCCAGGCCGGCTGCGCCTTACGCGCCGCCTTGACCGCGATGTCGATATCCTTCGCATTGGCCTTGGCCAGGGAGGCGAGCTTGCTGTTATCGGCGGGGTTCCGGCTGTCGAAACGTGCCTTGCCGGCGGATTGCTTCCAGCCGCCATCTATATAGAGGCCGAAGCTGTTCTTATGGCCCTTCAGCCAGCGCAGCGCCTCATCGGGGCTTTCGCGCGACGGTCCGTAGCTCATGGCCGAGAAGATTCCTTCCAGTTCCATCATGGTGCTCTCACGCCATCGCGTGGCGGAACGTGGCCGAGTAGCGGCCGGTAACGGCATGTTCGAGCTGCCGCTCGATATCGGTCAGAAGACTGGAGGCGCCGAAACGGAAGAGATCCGGCTCAAGCCATCGGCGGCCGAGCTCTTCCTTCATCAGCACCAGGAAATTCAGCGCATCCTTCGCCGTGCTGATACCACCGGCCGGCTTGAAACCGACGTGGAAGCCCGTCATCTCGTGGTACTGACGAATGGCCCGCGCCATGATCAGCGCAACCGGCAAGGTGGCGTTGACGCTTTCCTTGCCGGTGGACGTCTTGATGAAATCGGCACCCGCCATCATGCAGACCATGGAAGCGCGCGCGACATTGCGCAACGTGCCGAGCTCGCCGGTCGCCAGAATGGCTTTCACATGGGCATCGCCACAGGCCTGACGGAAAGCGCGCATCTCGTCATAAAGCGCCTGCCAATCGCCGGTCAGCACGAATTGCCGGCTGATGACGATATCGATTTCCTTGGCGCCGTCGGCGACCGACAATTCGATCTCGCGCAGCTTGGTCTCCATCGGCGTCAATCCGGCCGGAAAACCGGTGGAAACGGCAGCGACGGGAATATGGCTGCCATTGAGCGCCTGCACGGCCTCCGCCACCATGTTGTGATAGACGCAGACGGCACCGACATGCAGTCCCTGTGCGCCGAATGCCTGGGCAAGATCGGGCCGTAGGGGCTGGCGGGCCTTGGCGCAAAGCCGCTGCACCTTGCCAGGCGTGTCGTCACCGCTGAGCGTCGTGAGATCGATGCAGGTGATCGCCTTCAACAACCAGGCGACCTGCCATTCCTTCTTGATCGACCGCCGGGCAGCAAGACTCGCGGTTCGGGTCAGGACAGCGCTGCGATTGACCCTGACAGCCTGGACGAGACTCGCATCCAAGGGAATCGGCTCATTTCGTGGCAGATGCGGCGCAGAAAAAGCCACCTCGGCCAATGATTTGGCGTTACCCATCCTCTCCCCGCAAGAGATATAGTTTGATCAAACTTTATGACTGCGTAGCACGAGCCTTCCCGGCTGGTCAAATTCATGGTTAAGGTGCCGGAAAAATCAGCGAGGCGAAACACCCAATCGGCGTTCAGCCGGCTTTCGAGATCACCATGAAGCAATGGACGTAGTCCATGCCGTGAAGATCTGGCGCCGCAGCAACGCCATCCTGATAGGCGGCGTAGAAGGCATCAATGATGTCCCGACGCTCTTCGAGAGATCGTTCCGGTGACAGAGCACCGAAGAACGTGCTCTCGCTCCAGGAACGCAGGGTCGGCAGATAGGCGGCAGCGAAGGCCTTGGGATCGCCGCTCTCCGCACGAAATTTTGCCGCATAGGGGCAGACTGTTGTCCGCGTGAAGACCTTGTCAAGCGAGAGACCCGCCTGCCGCACCGGTGAATCCGCATTGACGAAGGGTGCTGTGAAATCCTCGACGGTTTTGTAGAATTGCATGAAGGTGCCGGCACGATATTCCGCATCACTGATGCGGCCGCTCCGATGCAGGCCGCGCCAATGTTCGGCAAAGGTATCGTGCATGTTGGCGCCGCCAGTATGGCCGAGATAGTGTCCCTGCTCGTCCTCGCAGAAATTCGCCAGCACCAGTTTCCCACCGGGCGCCAATTCACGCGCGCGCATCAGCAGGATACGCTCCCAATCAGCTCGTGCCGCCTGGCGGAATTTCGCCTTTTCTCCCGCATCCGCGCCGACCGCATGAACATGATCGGCGATCGTCGTCGGCAGATGGCTGAGCCAATGCATGGCGGTCGCCGAGAAGCCGAAATTCAACGCACCATCGGGAATCGCCTGACGGTAGAAGCTGGTCCCGGTGGCAAAGGTGAACACGCCCGGTATCTGCGCCAGCGGATCGGCATCGCGTCCCGGCAACAGGCCATGCAGGAGACGAAACAGCGACGAGAAATCGTTATGTGGCAGATCGGTATAGGTGAGCGAAACCTGGCGGTGCGGCGTAACCTGCTGAATCGCTGCAATCGCACGGCGCATCAAATCCAGCGATGTGCCGCCGTCCGCCGCACCGAAATCAGCAAGGGTGAAGGGTCTGTCCGTTGCCCCTGGCGGCATCGAGGCCAGTGCCTCCAGCACAAGCTCGGCTGCTGCATCAATGACGGCCTTGGCACCGATCGTATTCTGGCTGTAATACCCGGCGCCGCGCATGTGTACCGGCGCCGCCTTTCCGCTCGTCCCCATGCAATCCACCCTCCCTAGCTATTTATCGGCTTTCGCCGTTATCTTTTTTTCAGTTCGGCACGGCTGCTGAGGCCGTCTTTCGCTCAGTCGGTTCTACCTGTGCCAATTATCCGGTTGGTGCGCAATGGCAAGAGGCCGTGGCATGAGCGGCATGGCTGCGTCAATCATTGTCGATGACGCCGGCACCCGCGCCGAGAACGCGCGACTGTTCCGAGGCAGGGACATAGGTGCGGCGGGCAAAGAGCTGGAGACGCTGCCATATTTCGGGATTGACCACAGGCCGGGGACTGGTAGCCGGCTGCTCGGTCGACGGAATGATCGCGGCACTGGCGTTGCAGCGAAAGCTGGACGCAACGCTGACATCCGAGATCGAAGTTAAGCCGGTCCCATGAAGACGGCTGGGCCCCACCATCCCGTCGCCCATGCCGAAATTCACAATCATCGGCCGAGCAATGATCCGAGCCGTCCAGGCAAGAAACGGCAGAAGGAAAACAGGGCGAAGAATCGGCCCGAAAGCCAGCACCTTGCCACCGGCCAGAAGCTGTGCCCGATCGACGATCGCCATGCCAAGTGCGACCGGACAGAGCGAGCTGTTGCCCTGCTCTTCTCCCGCGATAGCCTGCCTTGCCTTAAGCGCCGAGTCATCGGAGAGATTTACCTGTACCAGCAGATCCAGCAGAGAGGGCAAAGCATCGACGCCGTTGCGCGCCAGCCAGGCCGTTGCATGGCTGGTTTCCTCCGCCACGCCCCAGGACAGGCCGGCACCACGTACGGCTTTTTTTGTTTCGGCTTCCAGCTCGTTCAAGGATAGCTGCATTTCAGTCACCTCCAGACCGAGAGTGGTGGGGGCGCCCAATCGTCGAAAGCGGTTCGGCCGATGTCATCGGGAAAGGGCGCGTATTGGAACATGGTAATGCGCAGCCAGCGATCCGATTTCGGATCGAAGCGCATGGCGCCGAAGAATGACAGTTTGCAACGCAAAAGGTCGATCGGCCGCATGGTTGCCGACAGAAGGTTATCGCAAATTTCCGCATAGGGATGGCGGGCGGCAATTTGAATCCGCCGTATCGTATGTCGATATTGCGGTGCATCCGTCAGCAGATCGGCCACCGTTTCGTCTGTGCCGCGGCGCCTAAGCATATCATGCAAGGCGGCAATATCGCGCGCAATGCAGAGGGGCTGTTCCAGATGGCATCCCGGTTCTGCATAGCGCTCGCCGAGACGCGGCTCCAGTTTCTCTTCCGAGACGTACCAGAAACGCGCCTGCTCCGTCCGCTCGGCGAAATCGAGCTTCAAGGCAAAGCCATAAATTTCGGCAATCAGCTTCCGAAGCGTCGCCAATTGCATGGCACCGTCGATGGCAAATTCGGCATCTTCATCAATCGCCATCTCCGCCGTCAGATCGTCGACCAGATCGCCATAAGGTTCGATCAGGAGGCTGACCAGCATTTCTTGCGCCTCGAGATCGAGTTCGGCCTCGCCCCAGCGAAACAACTGATCCCAGATATAAGGTTCGGCACAGGACATGTTCTTTGCGTGGTGGATCAACCGGTCAAGATCACCGACAAGGCTGGTGATGCGGGCCATCTGCTGGAGATCTTCGACCTGCCAATGTCCGACGGCAGCACGCGCCCGTTCGAGGTAGTCCCGAAAGACCGACAGATAGGCCGGTTCAGTCACGGGGAGTGATCTGACCCGCGCCAGCGCTGTTTCACGCGCCGCGATCCAACGATCGATCAAGGCAGCATGATGCACCAGGAAAGGTGCCATCCCGAGGCCGGTTGCGTTGCCGACGCCAAGCGCCTGTCGCAAATGCGGCGCAAGCCGGATTGCACGGTCCGGTGATTTGACGCGGGCCATATGCTCAACGATGTCGATGGTGAAAAGACGGATGAGCCAGACCGTCAGCATCTCTGCCTGGAACGGCCCGGCGAATTCATCACGGCCACAGATCCGGCTTCTATCCGCCAGGCCGAATTTACCGCTGCCATAAACGGCGGTGGTACGCATCAGATAGCCGACCCGCTCTATTTTCGCCGCATCGGGCTGTTCGCCATCCGCCAGGCGAGCAACGACATGATCGAACAATCGAACGCTGCGATTGGCGCGGGACAAGACCAGCTCCCGCTCGCTGTAGCGTCCGGCCTCCTGCTTCGGCACATGACCGCCGAGACGAGCAATGTCGGCTGCACCGATATCGCCGTCACAAAGCACGAAAGTGGCATCCCATTCCTCTGCGATCACCCGGTCGCTGCGCTTTTCCGGCGGCAGGTCATGCGCATAACAGAGCAGCGAATAACTTTGCGTCGCTGTTCGCAGACGATAGACCGCAACGCCTTCACCACGGCGATCGACCTGCCAGATCGGCCGATCAAACCGCCAGGATTCGGCGCTGATCCGGCGCAACAACGTTCGCATGAAGCTCAACCGGCATTGATGGAAGCTGCCCAGCCGCGCAAGGCGCATGACTTGATCCGGCGGACGCAAGGCTGTTGCCTGCTTGCCAATCCGTATTGCCGATTGTCGGAATTCGGTCGCGCTGTTCATGCCCGTAAGCTTATCGCCTCGGATGTGGCGAGCTGGTCCTCTACCTTAACCGGCGACCCGAAAGAACGTTTGAAAAAATCATGCCAATTGCGGCCGAGAATATCATCAACCTCTTCCGCACCGAAGCCGGCGGCACGCAAGCCGTAGCCGACCTTGCCGAAATCGAGATTGGAACGGAACCAATCCGGTTGTGGCGGAAAAGTGGCGCCGGTCATCTGCTTCGTCCAGCGACCCGACCGCATCCATTCGACGACAGCATCCGGCTGGTCCTGACAGAGATCGGAGCCGATGCCGATGGCCTTGCTACCCATGATCTCGGCCGTCCGTGCCACCATGTCGCAGAAGGATTGCAGCGTGCAATTGGAACCATCTTTCAGATGATGCGGATAGAGGCTGAAGCCCAGCATGCCGCCGGACTCGCCCAGAGCCCTCAAGATACGATCGGATTTGTTTCGTGCGACCGGATGCCAGCGTGCCGGATTGGCATGGGTGATGGCAATCGGCCGTGACGACAGGTCGATCGCTTCCAGGGTCGAGCGTTCGGCGGAATGCGACATGTCGATCGCCATGCCGAGCCGGTTCATCTCAGCGATCACCTCTTTGCCCATGCGCGTGATGCCCGGATCCTCCGCCTCGTAGCATCCGGTGGCCAGCAGGCTCTGATTGTTATAGGAGAGCTGCATGAAGCGAATGCCCAAGGTGTGGCAGATCTCCACCAGGCCGATATCGTCTTCGATCGGTGAGGGGTTCTGGAAGCCGAAGAAAACGGCGGTTCGCCCACTTGCCAGCGCGAGGTCGATATCGGCAGCGTTCCGACCCTGAAAGATCAGATCGGGGAACTGCTCGAACCAATGATTCCACTCCGCGACCTTGCCCACCATCTCGCGGAAGGTTTCGTGATAGGCGATCGTCACATGGATCGCCGTCACCCCACCTTGGCGGAGTTCGCGAAACACCGATTCCGACCAGCAGCAATATTGCAGCCCATCAATGATAAGGGGGCCAGACTGCGGCATGCGATCTCCATTATGATCTGCGCAGGTTGGTGATGTGTGTTCATTGATATATCAGAAGAAACCTCAAAGTTGTTTCAGTCAATTCGAATTTATCGTAAGCTATTTCAGATTTTCTGAAACGCGTGCTGCATGACGATTTCCATCGCCAATCTCAAAGTCTTTGCTGCGGTGGCGCGAGCCGGCAGCCTGAAAGATGCAGCCGAAGGTCTGGGGCGCACGACATCGGCCGTTTCAATGAGCTTGAAACAGGTCGAGGACGAAATCGGGGCCAAACTTTTCGAAACCGAACGTAAGAATCGTTTGACCGCGGTTGGTCAATTCATGCTGCTGCAGGTTGCAGATCTGCTCGCGCATTACGACAGAACCATGGCCACACTGCATGCTTATGCGCGGACAACGATCGGACGCGTCGACATTGTTTGCGTGCCGTCGGTTTCGACCATGATCCTGCCCATGGTGGTCTCGGTCTTTCGTGACCGATACCCCGAGGTTGAGATCGATATTCGCGATACGGATTCGGAAAACGTCGTGGCGGCGGTCACCGGCGGCACCGCTGATCTCGGTATCGGCAGCCTGACGCGGCCGCGGGCGGGGCTCTCTCTTGAGCCGCTTTTCGAGGATGCACTCTGCATCATCTGCCGCGATGATGATCCCCTGGCCCAGATGGGCTCGATCACCGATTGGAAACTGCTGCACGGCCATGTGTTGCTGACAAACGGCATCTGCAACATGATTACGGACCCCGATTTCCGCAAGTTTGCGGACCGGGCCCCCATCGGCGTCTACAATGTCATGTCACTGATCGCCCTGGTCAAGGCGAAGGTCGGCATTACCCTTTTGCCGCGCCTTTCCGTGGTTGGCCTCGGCCAGGATATCAGCTTCATACCAATCGAACTGCCCAGCGCAAGGCGCCGCGTCGGATTGCTCCGGCGGATGGGTGAAACCGGGTCACCTGCTGCAGCCGCTTTCGTCGACATCCTTAAAGACGTCTTGAAATCGCACCGCGCAGTCTTCGGTATCGAACTGGCCGCCTCGTAAGGTTTATATCGCCAGCATCACAGGGCTTGCGTCACAGGGCTTGGCTGCCGGCCTGCTCTGCCGAGCTTTGCTGGGATTGGAGGACCTGCATGAAATTGAGGACGGATTGATCGAGGCGATTGCTCTGCGCCAAAGTACGCTCTCCCAAATCACGCACCTGTGCCTGGGCGGATACCGGCGTCGCCGATGACTGATTGACACCCTGGCTGGTGGTCGAGCTGCTGGGTGCATTGCTCGCACCGGTCTGGAGCTCCTGCAATACGTTCAGTAAGTAATCTGTCGTGGCGCCAAGCGCATCGCTTGAGGTGGCATCGCTGCTGCCAGTGTCGGTTGAATCGCCGGATTGCTGGACTGCAGACGGCGAGGTGGAACTATCCCCGGCCACGTCCTGCAATCCCAGCAATACCATTTTCATATTCGGGCTGAGTTGCTGAAAGCCATTGGTCAGCTCGCTTTTGCTGAGCTTTCCATCGCCATCCGTGTCCAGGGTGGTGAACAGTTTGCTCAAATCGGTACTGCCGGATCCTGTCTCCTGGGTCGAGCTGGAAACGGCCTGGGCGAATTCCGTCTGGTCGATGCTGCCATCCTGATTGGCATCCATCTGCTGCATCAGCTGATTGATCAAACTTGCCGTACGCATATGCAAGCCATGGGGGCCCGAAACCATCATAATTCTCCCGGACTGGTCATTCTCTGGGAGTGTTACGGGTGCCGATCAGGAATCAGGCGAAAAAAGCACATCTGAAGGTACCAAAGTACCGCTCAGAGATTGACGCCGGCAGCAAAGCTGGATTTCAGATCCCGATAGAGCTGGCCATAGAGCTCTGATTTACGGCGATAGCCATCGACCAAGCGTGGATCCGGCTCGATCACGGTGTCCAAGGCCGGCTTGGTGCAGACATCCGCGACCCGTTCACGGGTATAAGCCAGCCTGGCCAGACGGACTGCGCCATGGGCCGGCCCGATATCGCCGCCCTGACGATAGGAAAGCGGCAGATTGAGGATCGAGGCGAGAATGCGGCCCCAAAGCAGACTGCGGGCGCCGCCGCCGATCACCGTGATATCGCCGATCTCGACACCGCCGTCGCGCAGCACATTCACGCCATCGGCAAAGCCGAAAGCGACACCTTCCAGGACCGCCTTGACCAGATGATGACGCTTGTGTTCGAAGGTCAGGCCGAAAAAAACGCCCATGGCATTGGGATCGTTATGCGGCGTACGTTCGCCCGAAAGGTATGGCAGGAAAATCAACGAGCCGGTCGAGCGATCCCTGTCCGCCTCGATCTCACCCAGCAATGCGGGAATGTCGCCCCCCACTGCTTGCGCCACCCAGGATAAGCAACTGGCGGCGCTGAGCACGACGGAGAGTTCGCACCAGATGCCGGGCACGCAATGGCAATGGCCATGAATGCCCGCCGCTGCCTTCGGCGCATAGACATCGTTGCCGACAAAGAAAACACCGGATGTGCCCAGGGAGAGGAACGCATCGCCCCGGCCGACAACGCCGACGCCGATACCGCCGGAAGAATTATCGCCGGCACCACCGGCGACAACCACGCCATCACTGAGCCCCCAGTCGCGGGCAATCGCGGGAAGCACCGTGCCGGTCACGTCGGTGCCTTCAAAGAGCGGCGGCATTTGGGCTATATCCAGGCCGACCGCATCGAGCATTTCCGGCGACCATTGGCGGCGGCCAAGATCAAGCAGATGCGTCCCCGACGCATCGGACATATCTGTCGCATAATCACCGGTCATCAGCAGCCGGATATAATCCTTCGGCAGCAGCATTTTCTTGATGCGGTCGAAGACGGCCGGTTCATGCCGTTGCAGCCATAAAAGCTTCGGCGCGGCAAAACCCGGCCAGCCGAGATTGCCGGTGATGCGCAGCATATCCGGCACGCGCTGCACCAGCTCGTCGCCTTCGACCTTCGATCGGCCGTCATTCCAGAGGATACAAGGGCGCAAGACCTGATCCTGCTCATCCAGCAGAACGGGACCGAGCATCTGCCCCGACAGGCCGATCGCCTTGACGCCGGAGAGCTGGTGCGCCGATCGCGATTTGATCTCGCGCATGGTTTGGTCAACCGCCTGCCACCAGATCGCCGGATCCTGCTCCGCCCACATCGGATGCGGCCGCGAGACCTGCAACGGCGCATAGGCCTGATCGATCACCTGTTGACGCTCATCGACCAGGATCGTCTTGATGCCGGATGTTCCGCTATCGATGCCGATGAACATGAATTTCCTGAAACTCCGCAATGTGCCGGGTGCGAGCGCGGCGTTATCGACGCCCTGACGTGCTATGCCAAGAGCTTGCCGGGATTCATCAGGCCGCGCGGATCGAGCACTGCCTTGATATTGCGCATCAGCTCCAGCTCCAGCGGATCGGCCGTCCGCGCCAGCTCCTCGCGACGCACGGCGCCGATGCCGTGCTCGGCACTGATCGAGCCACCCATTGACAGAAGGATATCGTGCACCAGCTCGTTTATATCAGCCGTCTGGCCCTGGAATGCTTTCGAGTCAAGGCCTGACGGTTTCAAGATGTTGAAATGGATATTGCCATCGCCGACATGACCGAACGGCATCGGCCGTGCATCCGGCATGAGTTCAAGCACGGCCGCCGTCGCTACCTCCAGGAACTGCGGCACGCGCGAAACCGGTACGGAAATGTCGTGCCGGATTGATCCACCCTCTTCCTTTTGTACCTCCGCCAGTGATTCGCGCATGCGCCAGAACTGCTGGCCCTGCGCCATGTTCTGCGCGACCACCGCATCCAGGACGAGGCCTCGTTCGATGGCCCCGGCCAGGGCCTCCTCCATCGACACGCCAATATCGCCCTGCCGGCCGCCGGCACCGACTTCCATCAGCACGTACCAGGGATGCGGTGCTGCAAAGGGATCCGCCACACCCGGCACATGCCGGCAGGCCAGCTCCAATGCCAGACGCGGCACGAGTTCAAAGGCGGTGATTGCATCGCCTGTCTGCAATCGCAACTCGGAGAGCAACTCGACACTGGCCTGGGGCGAGGGAACCGCCACCATGGCAATCGCCACATGTTGAGGCAACGGAAACAGTTTCAACGTCGCGGCGGTGATGATGCCCAATGTCCCTTCCGCGGCGATGAAGAGATGTTTCAGATCATAGCCGGTGTTGTTCTTGCGCAGTTTGCGCAGGCCATTCCAGATCCGGCCATCGGGCAGCACGACCTCAAGCCCCAGCACGAGATCGCGCATATTGCCGTAGCGCACGGTCAAGATGCCGCCGGCATTGGTCGCCAGATTGCCGCCGATCTGGCAACTTCCCTCCGCCGCCAGCGACAAGGGAAAAAGGCGATTCTCCGATTTGGCCGCCATCTGCAGATCAGCCAGCACGCAGCCGGCCTCGACCGTTACGGTATAATCCAACGGATCAATGTCGCGAATCCGGTTCATCCGGCCCAGATTGATCAGCAGTTGATCGCCTGCCGTCGATGGCACGCCGCCGCCGACCAAGCCCGTATTACCGCCTTGCGGTACGATCGGCACATCATGCTCGGCGCAGATCTTGACGACAGCCGCCACTTCTTCCGTTGAGCCCGGGCGCAAGACGGCAGGTGCTTTACCCGTGATCAGGCCGCGCCACTCTGTGAGATACGGCGCCATGATATCCGGATCATCCAGCCATCCTTTGGCGCCGACGATCCGGCGGAACTTGTCGCTGATCTCCGGGGTCAATTTCGTCATACCGATACCCTGTCGTTATATCCCATCGTCACACTGTACCAGCAACTGAAGGCGAAAATCCTCTTTCGCATGCTACCATGACAGCGCGAATATCTTTTGCCGTGCCGGAACATGGGCTAGTCTCAGGAGCAGAAACTTAGCCTTCGGCGCGGCAATCGAAAGACGCTCCGACGGCAGCGGCCTGCATGGGGGGCTTATGGCAGATCAGGACATCTCCGAACCGTCTCATGTCAGCAGCGACGAGCAATTGCAAGTGCGGATCGCCTGGCATTATTACGTCGAAGGCCTGACGCAGAAGGAAATCGCCGAGAAGCTCAATGTGACCCGGGTGCGGGTCAACCGCCTGCTCTCCGCCAGCCGTGCCAGCGGCCTGGTCCAGGTGCAGATTCATGGCCGGCTGGCAAGCTGTGTCGCGCTGGAACAGGAGCTGCTGCAGCGTTTCCAGCTGCGCGAGGTGATCGTCGTGCCGAGCAGCGACGATCCCGACCTGATCCAGGAAGCGATCGGCTTTGCCATCGGCAACTGGGTTACTGCCAATATTCCGGGTATCCGCTCGATCGGCGTCGGCTGGGGCAGGACCTTGCGGCTGAGCCTGCGCTCGATTCGCGGCAGCTCGCGGCCGGATCTCTCCGTCGTCTCCGTTCTCGGCAGTTTGACCCGCGGCGACGGCACCAACACCTTCGAGATCGCCTATCGCTTCGCCGATCTTTTCGATGCGCAGCGTTATTATCTCGCCGCCCCGGTTTTTGCCAGCAGCCACGCCTTTCGCGAGACGATCCTGGCGGAGGATGAATTGCGCACCGTCATCGAGCGGGCCAGAAAAGTGGATACCGCCTTGCTCAGCGTCGGCGATCTGTCGATGCAGTCGCTGATGGTGCGCCTCACACCTGTTCGCGATCACATCAAGGACCTGCAGCGGGCGGGTGCCGTCGGCGACATTCTCGGTCATTTTCTGGACCGCGACGGCAATATCATCGACCATCCCCTCAACCAGCGCGTCATCGGGCTTGGGTTGCAGGATCTTGCCGGTATCGAGCGCGTCGTTCTTGCCTCGGGCGGCCTGCACAAACTGGATATTCTGCGGGCAGTCCTGTATCGCCGACTGGTTCATGTGCTGATCGTTGACGAAACGACTGCCAGCCATCTCATGAAATAGCTGCATGCCGGTCACGATTGGAAAGCCGGCCTGACCTTGGCGAGGCAGGCTTTCATATCCGTCAATACCTGCTCATTGGTCCATTCGAACGGGTAGAAGACTTCGAGGAAGACCGGCAGATGCTCCAATCCAACCTGGCGGATCTCGGCGACGACCGCTGCCGGATCCACGATGCCGTCAAAATTGAAGCTCCAATGACGATCAAGCTGACCGTCCGACTGTTGCAGTTGAATCTGGCCGATATGGTCCTTGCAGGCCTGCAACCAGGGTAAGGTCTGCGCAGCCGCTTTGCCATAAAGCGGCTGATAGATTGCATGGCCCCAATCGAAACACCATTGCACCGGAATTGCAGTACGACCGGAAAGGTCTCTTTGCATGCGTTGCGCGCCCTCGACATTCCATGGGAATTCGCGGGTAAGCGGCGTCGGTTCGATCAGCAAAGCTTTCAACCCCGCCTGCTTCGCCAGTTCGGTTAAGTCAGCGAGATCATCCAGCAATCCTTGATAGCGATCCTCGACTTTCACCGGATCCAAGGCGTCATCGGCGCTGACCGCGCCGGCCGGGCCGCCGATTGCCTCGACGCCGAGTTCGGCGGAAAATTCGATGGCATGCCGATACCAGAGCTTCGCCGCTTGACGGCCCTCCGGCAGCGGATGGCACAGTTGATTATAGCTGTAATGCGCGAGGCCGACGAAGGCGCTGTGAAGCGTGACGCCTTCATTTGCGCAGGCTTGGCGAATCCGTTTCGCCAGCGGCTGACGCAATTCCGCCGGCCACCAGGGATCGACGAAATCGAAGGAGAACTGGGCCAGGTCGAGATCAAGATCATGGCGCACCACCCGCGCCCAGCTTTCCGGCTCGACCCAGCGTTTCACGCCAAAGGATAGATTCGTTCCAAGACGCATCCGATACTCCCCGGGCTCAGCCGTTCATTTCACCGCGCCCATGGTCAGCCCCTGCACCAGCTGGCGCGAGACTGTCAAAGCGAAGATGATGACCGGCAACACAATCACCGTGCCGGTCGCCATGATCTCGCCCCAGGGCAATTCGTAACCGCTCATGAAACTGGTGGCCGCGACCGGCACGGTATGGGTTTCGTTGCGGGTCAGCACAAGCGCATAAAGCAATTCGTTCCAGGAAAAGATGAAAGAGAAGATGGCGGAAACGGCGACACCCGGTGCCGCCAGAGGCAGCGCGATCCGCCAGAAGACCGCCCAGCGCGAAGCGCCATCCAGCCGTGCCGCATCGTCGAGATCACGCGGCACACCACGGAACTGATCGGCGCAGATCCAGATCACGATCGGCAGATTGAATGTCAGATAGAGCAGGATCAAGACCAGATGCGTGTTGATCAGGCCCAAGGTGCGGGCGATCAGGAAGATCGGCAAAGCCAGCACAATCGGGCTGACCATCTTGTTCGAAATGAACCAGAACCAGAGGTCCTGCTTCCCCTTGAACTCGAAGCGCGCGAGCGCATAGGCCGCCGGCGCGCCCAGCAGAATCGAGAGGGCCGTGGTCGCCACTGCAATGATGATGGAATTGATCAGGCCGCCGGCAACACCATGATCCGTCAGGGCTGCCCGGTAATTCTCCAGCGTTGGGGTGAACAGCCAGAGCGGCGGCGATGCCAAGGCATCGGCCTGCTGTTTCAGGCTGGTTGCGACCATCCAGTAAAACGGGAAGATGCAGAACAACAGGATGGCCAACAGCGCCACGCAATGGCCGACCGCCACAAGATGCTGCCGCATCGACTTGGAGCGCTTGGGACGCTGCAACGGTATCGCCTGCGTTGTCATGCAACCTCCCGATAGACCATTTTGATATAAAGCCGCGACAAGAGAATGGTGACGATCAGCAGCAGGATGGCCTGGGCCGACGCGACGCCCTGATCGAAGACACGGAAACCGATACGCTGGATATAGATGCTGATCAGCTCGGTGGCGGCGCCCGGCCCGCCCCGGGTCATGACGAAGACCATGTCGAACAGCTTCAGGATATCCGCGGTGCGCAGGATGAGAATGGCCGTGATACCGGGCAGCAGGTAGGGCAATTGCACATGTTTCAGGATGCTGAGTGGACTGCGCGTTTCCAGCCGGGCTGCTTCCTCGATTTCGTTCGGCACCATGCTGAGGCCCGCCAGCAGGACCAGCGCGCAGAACGGCGTCCATTGCCAGATATCCATCAGGCCGATGGCGATGAAGGCGAAAGTCGGGTCTGCCAGCCACTGCACGGGAGACAGGCCGATCCGTGACATCAGATCGTTGATCACGCCGAAATCACCGTTGAACAGCAACCGCCCGATGAGGCCCACCACCGCATATGTGGTGGCGAGCGGAATGACCAGACCGAGACGCGTGACGACCCGCAGCATCGACAGGCCCGGCTTATGCAGCATCAGGGCAACGAAGAGGCCGAGCAGGACTTCGAGCGGCAGGACATAAAGCAGGAAGCCGAAGGTGCGGCCGAGGGAGCCGAGAAAACTGGAATCGCTGAGCACCGTTATATAATTGTCCAAGCCGACAAAACCGGTGCCCTCCTGGGGCTTTGCCAGATTGTAGTGACGGAAGCTGTTGAACACCGCCACCAGCATGGGGTAGAGGCCGATGATCAGCAGCGCCAGGACCGCCGGCGCCAGAAACCAGATATGGGTATATTTCACCGACCAGTGATGGCGTGTTCGGGGCATTGCCTACTCCAGATTGGTGTGATTGGCCCGCATGGCATCCGCCGAACGGCCAAGCCTGTCGCGCAGGCGCAGGATGAGCAATTCGAACAGCACGTATTGCACGCCTTCATAGAGGCTGCCCATCGGTAAGATAGATGGCGGGAGACGCGACAACGATTGCACCCCTTGCGCCGGCAGATCGTCAGCCATTGTTTGCGCCGGCAGATGCAGCACCAGATCGGATGATCGCGGCGCCTGTCCCTGCGGCTGTGCCGTCACGCAGGCCGTTCGCGCGCCATCCCGTTTCGCAACCCCGATCAACCCTGAGACCGTCGAAAAATCACCGGGCCCCGCACTGACGATCAGCAGGTCGCCCGGCCCCAAATGCGGCGTCGTCATATCACCCACCACATGGGCGTCGAGACCCAAATGGAACAGGCGCATAGCGAAGGCCTTCATCATCAATCCCTCGCGGCCGACACCGTAAAGGGCAATACGCCGTGCCCCGGCAATGGCATCGACGAAGGCCGCCACGGCCTTTTCATCAATCCCGCCAATGACCGTGGCGATTTCTGCCGTCGCCTTGGTCGCCAACTCACCAAGCGAAGGTGTCATTGAGGAAACCGTCATCCACACCCTTCCCAACAAGACGATGGTGCCGGCCGGAAAACCCGGCCGGCACCATCTTATGATCAGAAGGCGTTACTGATTGAGCTGCTTCTTGCCGTCATAGTAGCCGGCTTTCTGCAGCACCGCTTCCATCCGCGTACCGATCTCTTTGGCACCATCCTCAGTGCTGACACCGCCGAGCAGCATCTTGGAGCCCCATTCGGCGACGATTTCAGAGATTTCCGGCCATTCGGCGAAACGCGGCCGGTATTGCGGAACGCCCTTATGCCAGGATTCCACCATCGGTTTCACGAAGGCGTATTTCGCCTGGATCGCGGGATCTTCATAGACCTTCATGCGGCCAGGGACCCCGCCATTGTCGAGATAGTTCTTCGCCTCGGCGGCAGAGGTGATCCATTGGATGAAGAGATAGGAGGCCGCTTTCTTTTCATCGGTCGTGCTCTTATTGACCGCCAATGAGAAGCCGCCCAAGGCGGGAAGCCGACCGGCCGTGCCTTCCGGTTCCGGCGCAATGCCCAGGCAGTCACCCAGCTTGGAGGTCGCCGGATCGACCAGGGTCGAATAGAAGGCGGACCATTCGGTGATCATTGAGACCTTTTTCTGCGCCAGCGCGTTGACCGCCTCGTTATGATCGTAATCGACGATGCCCTTGGGCATATATTTCAGCAGATCCTGGCGGAACTTCAGTCCGGCCTGGCTCTCCGGCGACATCAGATTCGATTTGAAGTTCTTGTCCAGCAACGAGCCGCCGAACGGCCAGAGGAAGCGCATGAAACTGTCGGCCGATTGCGTCTCGCCGCGCTTCGACTGCAGCGCAAAGGCATATTGCGAGCCATCCGCCTTGGTCAGTTTCGGGGCATAATCCTTCATCAGCGAGTCCCAGGTCTTGGGTGGCTCGCTGAAACCGGCATCCTTCAACTGGCATTTATTATAGAACAGCAGGCCGGAATAATTATCGAAAGGCAGGCCGTATACCTTGCCGCCCCAGCTGCCGAAGGCGTCGAGCAACAGCGGGAAGAAGTCTTTGATATCGAGATTGGGATCGGCCAGTTCCTTGTTGTTGAAGAAACTGTCCATCGGCTCGATCCAGCCGGATTCGGCAAACTCGCCGATCCACACCAGATCGACCAGCACGACGTCGAGATCACCGCCGGATGTCAGTTCCAGCACTTCACGCTCGCGGGTGTTCTCATAGGGCAGGATTTCGTAATCGACCTTGATCCCGGTTGCCTTCTCGAAGTCCGGCAACATCTTGATGGCTGCGCGATAGCCGGGGCGATCCAGGAAAATCGCTTTGATCGTCGTGCCGTTATAGGGCTTGGCGGCACTGCCAAGATCCCAGGCATGGGCGATGCCAGCCGTCAGCAACATCGATGCGCCAACCGCACCGCTGAGTAAAGTTCGCAGTGATCTTTTGATATCGGCCATAGGGAGCCTCCTCCTAGGTTCATTTTTCTTGGAACGCGTGTTCTTGCTTATGTTTCTTGGGTCGGCCGCACGCCGACCAAATGCCGGACCTGGTGATGCCCCGATCAGTTCGGGAAGATCATCGATTTCATGGCGGAATCGGCATATTCCGCCTGCAGGTCGAATGCGTCCTTGGTCTTGTCCAGCGGGAAGCGATGGCTTACCAGGCGATCGACATCGACCTTGCTCTCGGCCACCAGCTGTATCGACCGCGGATAGACATGTCCCATGCGCCGCGACAGTTTGATCGACAGGCCCTTACGCCGCAACAGCGATGCTTCCACGTTATATTTGTCGCCCTCGGGAATGCCGACCAGCACCAGCCGGCCGCCGATCCGCACGGATTCCGCTGCCTGCTGGAACCCGACGGGCGCATTGGTCGCTTCGATCACCAGATCGACGCCACGGCCATTGGTCCAGTCGGAAATGGCGGTGTGGCGGTCGGCGACCGCCGTCGCGCCTAACTCGACGGCGACTTTGGCGCGGTGGCCGACCGGATCGACGGCATAGACTTTCGAGGCGCCGGCCAGCTTCACCAGTTGCATGATCGACAGGCCGACCGGACCGCAGCCGAGGATCGCGACCGTTTCCAACAGCTTTACCTTGGCGAGATCCATCGCATGAACGGCAATGCCCAAAGTCTCCAGCATCACCGCCTGTTCCGGCGTGAAGTGACTGGGCAGCGCAAAGATCTGATAGGGATAAGCCGTCAGGCGCTGCGTCAGCGCGCCATGGAAGGGCGGTGCGCCGGTGAACTGCACATGCGGGCAGAGATTGGGATAACCCTGATGGCACCATTCGCATTGACCGCAGGGCCGTGCCGGATCGACGGCGACGAGTTGCCCTTTCTTCAGATTGAGATCCGGGCGGTCCTCGGCCAGACGACAGGAGAATTCATGGCCGGGCACGAAAGGCTGGCGGATGGCGGCGGGGCCAATCGCACCTTCCAGGTAGTAATGCAGATCGCTGCCGCAGATGCCGACCGCGGCGACGTCCAACAAGACTTCATTGGGCGGGCAAACGGGCTCCGGCAGATCGCCCAACCGGATATCGCGAATTCCATGAATGAAAGCAGCGCGCATTCTAGACTCCCCGCTCCATCCTGCCAACTCATTGATCCAGATGGATAAACTGACGAGATTTACATGAACGGCAGCCTTTTTCGCCGACTGCTCTGAAATATTGTAATTTGTGATTTACAAAATTACCACGATCAGGATAGGAAAGGCAATCACTGAAACGGCTATGCCGTGGCATGCTGATCGCGCAAGCACTGAAGAAGATGGCCGGCCTGCCGCCGGCATTGCCTTCGAAGCGGCAGAACAAGACGCGACGCAGAAGAACGTGGCCACCGTCGATACGACAGATGGGGAGGACAGACCTGAATGGCACGATTGGCCTTGCGCGGAGTCCAGAAGTCTTATGGCGACTTCAATGTCCTGCGGGATGTGAATCTGGAAGTTTCGGACGGTGAATTCTGCGTCTTTGTCGGCCCTTCGGGATGTGGCAAGTCGACCTTGCTGCGAAGCATCGCGGGCCTGGAAGAAATCACCAGCGGTGAAATCCTGATCGGCGAACAAGAGGTCTCCGATCTGGAACCGGCAGATCGCGGTGTTGCCATGGTCTTTCAGAGCTACGCGCTCTATCCGCATATGACGGTTGCCGGCAATATGGGCTTCGGCCTGAAAATGAGCGGCATGGCGAAAGCGGAGATCACCCAACGCGTCGATCGCGTCGCCGATATTCTGCAGATCCGCAACCTGCTCGACCGCAAGCCGCGTACCCTGTCGGGTGGCCAGCGGCAGCGCGTCGCGATCGGCCGGGCGCTGGTTCGGGAACCCAAGCTCTTCCTGCTCGATGAGCCATTATCCAATCTGGATGCCGCCTTGCGCGTGCAGATGCGCGTCGAAATCGCCAAGCTGCACCGGGAAATCGGCGCGACGATGATCTATGTCACCCATGATCAGGTCGAAGCCATGACCCTGGCGGACAAGATTGTCGTCCTCAATCAGGGGCGTATCGAACAGGTAGGCACACCGCTGCAACTTTATCGGCAACCCGCCAATATCTTCGTCGCAGGATTCATCGGCTCGCCCAAGATGAACATGCTGCCCGTGACCATCGGCGATGTTGGCAACAACCAGGCACGGATCGCCTTGCCCGGCGGGGAAAACCTGACGATTCCCGTCACCCGGCCGAGCCTGCAGCGCGGCAGCAATGCGACGCTCGGGATGCGGCCGGAGCATCTGCGCCTTGGCCAGAACGGCAACAGCAATGGCCAGGCGGCCAGCATCCCGGCAACCATTTCCATCGTCGAGCATCTGGGCGGCGAGACATACTCTTATTGCCAGCTACCGGATGGTGCCATGCTGGTGGTCAAGGGTGAAGGCGACGTAGACGTGCAGCCGGGACAATCCGTTCAGATCGCCGTCGGCACCGAGAACAACCATCTCTTCGATTCCGACGGCGCTTCGCTCACCGCGGCGCGCTGAGCCGTTCGTTTACTGACGGCCACCGATCTCATCCAAATGACGCAGCATATCTGCCGGGTCTTCGAAAACCCGGTAGGCGCCGCTGCGTTCCAGTTCTTCCAGGCCATAACCGCCTGACATCAAACCGATCCCCAGTGCCCTGGCACGCCGGGCCGCCAGCATGTCCCAGATACTGTCGCCGACCACACAAGCTGTTTGTATATCGATGCCAAGCCGGTTGGCGGCCTCGAGGAAGAGATCGGGATCGGGCTTGGCATATTTGACCTGATCGCGCGTCACCACCGGCACGCGGTCGAAATCGACGCCGAGATTCTCGATCGTCACCCGGGCCGTCTCCATGCGGCCGCTGGTGGCGATCGCCCAGGGAATCTTCGCCTCGGTCAAGGCCGCCAGCAATTCACGCGCACCCGGCAATGGCCGAATCAGCGCCGACCGCTGATTGAAGGATTCGGCATGCAGGACGCGCAGCCTTTCGACCCGCTCGGGCCCGATATTGAGGCCCGTCTCGCGCAACAGAATATTGGTGAACAAGCCGCCGCTCATACCGATCTTGCGGTGGATCCGCCAGATGGAAAGCTCGATCCCCTCCGCCTGCAACGCATCGTGCCAAGCCAGCACGTGTTGATAGACACTGTCGATCAGCGTCCCATCCAGATCGAAAAGAAAAGATGTCTGCGGCCGCGCCATATCGAAAGGCCTCCTGAAGGCAGAGAAAACGCGACGAAGATCGCCGCCGATCTACCTATAGTACAGAATTCAGCAGGAGAATAAAGCCATCAAGCCACGATGCATGTTCCCTGTTGCGATAACAGAAGCGTCTTGCTGGCTCAGCCTTACCACCGACATTCGTTGACAGCCGCGCCACGTGCGAGGTCGGCACCCAGGTTATAAATGGCTGGTGCCCGAATGGACTCGCCATAAGCTTGTGCGAAGGCGCGCGGGTTGCGTTCCCTTGTTGCCGGAACAATTGCGGGACGGTGTCATAGGCGTGCGGCTTTGATGGGACCGCATGGAATCTGGTTCTCCTGGCCACCCCTTATCGCATCAGGCCACCGGCGCAAGGGGCGGCATCGTCAATCTGTCGGAGAATAACGACCTGCGGATATCTCGCGCAGATATCTCACGGGGCGGACAAGATGGGCTTCAGCACATCCGTGGCGCCGGTGATCAGAATCTGCACACCGATGCACAGCAACAAAAAGGCGGAAAGCCGCGTCACCACACGCCCGCCATTCACCCCAAACAGGTTCGAGAGACGTTCGGCACTATGATAGGTGACCCAGATCGTCAGAGCCATCAAGGCAGCCGCCGCCGACACACCGATGAAGAAGGACCACCAGCCCTGCTCTTCCGCCGGCCGACTGGAACTGAGGGCAATGGCAACCGAGATCGTCCCGGGGCCGGTGGTGAAGGGGAGCGTCAGCGGAAAGAAGGCCACGTCTTCGGCCTCGACAGCTGGTGCCGCCTGGGCCTGTTTGCGTTTCTCGCGCTGCTCCGGTGCCGATAGCAGGTCCCAGGCGAACAGGGCGAGAATGAGGCCGCCGGCAATGCGTAGGGCGGCCAGCGAAATGCCGAAGAACGCAAGAATATAAGAGCCGCTCCACAGTGCCACCAGAAGGACCAGGAGACTATAGAAGGCAACCCGCCGAGCCAGGCTTGCATGTTCCTTGGCCGACCGACCCGCCGTCGCCTCGCGAAAGATAAACGCACCCGCGATCGGATTGACGATCGAAAACAAGGCCGGAAAAGCGAGGAGAAAGGCGCTGACAGCGTTTCCTAAGAGCATGGCCAAATGTTGTTGGCGACTGACCGCTTGTCAACCTTGTGTTTAACGGTCGAGCTCCGCTGTATGGCGCGCGCCGTGCATTGACCTCTCTGCCCATTTCAATCTTGCCGCGTTCCAGCCGGCTGCCGGCTGCCCTCACGGACTGCTCTGCCTGGGCAAGGAGTCAGGCCCGGCAATAAAAGACGGATGGATACCGCGTGCGCCACGTAGCTTTTTGCCGAGTAACCGGGAAATTATTGCCCAGTGGGCTGCACTTATTGCCTATCTCATTGATTTGTATCGTAAAAATTTTTTTAGACGCCAGTTTTTCCGACCGGTTCCCCAACTGCCCCCGTATAATTCATACAAGACACGCGCATCGGCCCCCTGGCTTAGGGAAGAAAACGGGGACCCGCGGCGGTCATGAGACGGGACGCAGCTATGACCTCGACGCTATTGGCTTCTGCACATATGTCAGCAGATGTAACAGTCGCTAGTCTCGACGACCATCTGATCGAGCGGATGCGGCAGAATGACGAAGGCGCATACCGCCTCCTGGTGGAGCGTCACATCGACCGCGCCTATGGTCTGGCCCTGCGTATTCTAAAGAGCCCGGCCGATGCGGAAGACGTCGTGCAGGACGCCTTTGTCAAAGCCTGGCTCAACCGGGACAAGTGGCAGGCCGGCCGCGCAAAATTCAGCACCTGGCTGTACCGCGTCATCGTCAACCGTTGCATCGATCTGCAGCGCATGCCCAAGGGCGAATGGATCGATAATGTGCCGGAACCAGCGGACGCGACGGAAGACAGCGTCACCTCAATTCAGAAACGGCAGGTATATGGCCGCCTTGAACAGGCTGTCGACCGGCTGCCCACACAGCAGCGGGCGGCCATCCTACTCTCTTATTATGAAGAAATGACTAACGCGGAGATCGCCGAGGTCATGGGCACCACGGTCAGCGCGACCGAGGCCCTGCTTAAGCGAGGCCGGCAGCGATTACGTGAGATGCTGAAGCGATCCGAGGTCGATGTCCGCAGGTTGCTCGAAGACGACTAAAAATTTTCTTCGCCCGATTTCCCAAATCTGACCGTTAGAAGTATCGAATGCGCCGTGTCACTGGGCCAAGAACGGGCCATGGCATTGCCATTTCGTAGGGCAACGAGCTTCTCAAGGAGATGGGATATGCCAGTCATTTCAACGAATACGGCAGCGAATACCGCGCTGCGCTATCTGAACAACAATGCCGCGGACCAATCGAGCGCTCTGGCCAAGCTGGCCAGCGGTTCGCGTATCACCAAGGCCTCTGACGACGCCGCCGGCCTCGCCATCGGCACGCAGCTGCAGTCCGATGTCGCGGTTCTCAGCCAAGCGTCGACCAACGCCTCGCAGGCCAGTTCGATCTTGCAGACCGCCGATGGCGGCCTGTCGAACATCAGCGACATCCTGACGCGTATGAAGGCGTTGGCGACATCTGCCGCCTCCGGCAACGTCACGGATGCTCAGCGTACGGCGGATATCGATACGGAATTCCAGCAGCTTATACAGGAAATCGACGCCATTTCGACGGGTACCCGCTATAGCGGCGACTCGCTGCTCGACGGCACCAGCGCCTTCGCCAGCGGTGTTTCCTTCCTGGTCGGCACCAGCGGTTCCGACACAATCACCGTGACCATCAGCGGGGCGAACTCTTCGGCACTCGGTTTGAGCGCCGGCACTGCCAATCTGAAAACCGCCAGCAGCGCCCTGGCCATGATCACCACCATCAGCAGCGCCATCGACACGATCACCCAGGATCGCGCTTCGGTGGGTGCGTTGGAATCACGGATGAACTTCCACAGCCAGAGTATCGCGACGACGACGGAAAATACCTCTGCCGCCGCCTCGACGATTATGGATGCCGATGTCGCTTCGGAAAAGTCGGCCCTCTCTTCGGCCGACGTGAAGACCCAGGCCGCCGTCGCTGCCTTGGCACAGGCCAATAAAATCCCGCAGGAACTGTTGTCGCTCCTGCAGCAATAAGCCGTCTCAGCGGGAGGGGTTCTCCCCTCCCGCTCGTGACTTCGTGATTCCCTTCGTGACACGCTGATGCGCCATTCCCGGCGAATGGCTAAATTAAGAGGACCGAGACATGGCTAGTGTCGCCGCCGCAGCAGCAAGCAGCACGCAGACGAGTTCTTCCATCGACCGATCCGGGCTGTCAGTCGATGACGTGGTAACCGCGAAGCTCCAGCCGCTCCTCGATCGGATCGATACGATCAACCAGACAATCTCGGGCAACCAGGCCAAAGTATCCGCTTATCAGGATATGCAGCAGCTTCTGGTTAATCTGCAAAATGCCGTCAATGCCTTGAGCGATCCGCTGGATTCGGATTCAGACGCTTTCAAATCCCTGGCAGCCAGCCTCAGTTCCAGCAGCGGCACCGATGCGAGCCAGATCATGTCGGCAGATATCGGGACCGGCGCGGTCGCGGGCACGCATCAAGTGACGGTTACCCAATTGGCCTCGACAGAGCGCTTAGGGAGCACGTCCCAATCCAGCCGGAGTTCGGCCCTCAATATGTCCGGGACGTTCAGCATCGGCGAAAGCGGCAAAACCGCCGCCTCGATTTCCGTGACGGCCGGCATGTCCTTGAACGATATTGCCAGCGCCATCAACAATCAGACCTCGACGACCGGCGTTACGGCAAGCATCATCACGGTCTCCTCCTCCGGCAGTAACCCGCAATACATGCTGGTTCTGAGCGGCAATGATACGAATCAGACGATCCAGATGTCGACCTCGGCGGGCAACGTCCTCAGCAGCCTCGGCGTGACGGAAGCGGATGGATCGACCGCCGCCTCTGTCCTGCAAGAGGCGAAGCCGGCCATCATGACCGTGGATGGCGTCACCGGCATCCAGCGCGATACAAATGATGTCAGCGATGTGATCGACGGGGTGACCCTGCATCTGACGCAGGCGGATCCCAACACAACGATTTCCGTCGACGTATCGAACGATACCTCGGCAATCGAGAAAGCGGTTCAGAACCTCGCCGATGCCTATAATGCCTGGCGCAGCTTCGTGGCTCAAAATCAGGCAACGCAGCAGGATGGTACCGCAGCGACCAGTGCCACGTTGTTCGGAGACAGCACCCTGCGGAGCATTTCCGCCGCGATCGACTCGGCACTGACCTCGTCTGTCGGCGGTACGGCTCTCGGCGCCATCGGTATCTCGCTGGACGAAAATAACAACCTGCAGGTCGACGACGACAAACTGAGCGCGGCGCTAAAAGACAATTTCGACCAGGTAAAGCAGCTCTTCGCCTTCACCGCGACGACCTCCAGCGGGAATCTGACCATGAGCAATCATGGCAGCAGCACGTTTCAAGGATCGCTCACCCTGAACGTCACCACCGACAGCACCGGCAACGTGACGGGCGCCACGGGCACTGATGCCAATGGAAACACCGTGAACTTCAACGTCAGCGGAAGCGTCATCAGCGCCCCGTCCGGATCGATTTATGACGGATTGCAATTCGTCTTTACCGGCTCCTCTTCGGAAAGCATTACCGTCACGACATCCCAAGGCATCGCCGATCAGCTGGTGCAGATTACCGATGCGGCCGACGACACGACCTCGGGAACGGTACAGAACATTCTGGATGGGTTGAACTCGCAGGATACCACCCTGCAAGCTAGGGCGGCCGATCTGCAGCAGCAGGCCAATGACTATCAGACCTTCCTGCTGGATCAGTACGGCCAGCTGGAGGCCAGCATTTCACAAGCCAATCAGATGCAGAGCATTCTACAGCAGATGATGGACGAAGACACGGCGAAGAACTAAGGACCTATCAAAATGGACAGACCCGGCGCGGCCATTGCCGCCTATAGAACCGCCTTACGTACCGTCGCACCGCTGCATCTGGTCGTGATGCTTTATGACGGTGCGCTGGTACGCATCGCCTCGGCGGCGGAGGCTGCCTATCGACGTGACTATGAAAAGCAGTTCAACGAGGCGATGCGCGCGGCGCAGATCCTGAACGGTCTCAGTTGCTGTCTCGATATGCAAGCCGGCGGCAAAGTTGCGATTTCGCTCCGCGATATGTATCAGGCGGTCTGCGCCGCCTTGCTCGGATCGGTCGGTAAGAAAAATGGCGGTGAAAGCTGTCAGAAGATCGCCTCAGCCGTGCGTCTGACCCGCAACGCCTGGGCCGAAATCGCCAAACTGCCTCTGGCCGCGGATCCGATCACGATTACCAAGATCGCCGATGAATCGCTCGCGGGTGGTGCAGCCGTGACGACGGCACGGTCAGCTGTCAGCACAGCTCAACGCGGAAAGCTTTCAACTTGGGGAACCGGCAAGCGCTGATGTCGGACCCTGACCAGCCGCAACCGCCGGTCTGACTGCCTCAGGAATCTGACACGCACATAGGGCTTCAAAAGCGCACGGGAATGAGATCGCCCTGTGCCCGTTTCCGGCGGCTCAATCGCTCAAATTGAGGCCTGGGTCACATTTACCTAATGTTTCCAGGATTTAGTTTCCGTTTCCCATGCCTGGCAATCGCCGAACGTTCGGCATCGTATAATCAGGCGCAGATTTACCGCCGGCCGCAAAGAAAATTCCCGCCCGCCCAGCGTCGGCTCCTCCGTAAAAGCCAATAGAGACAACAACCTGCCGATTGGGCAGACCGGCATCGGGCCGCGTCACCCAGACGGCACCATACTTCTCTTGGTCCGGGAGACGCACATCATGTCAGTTGCAGCGACCGCGAATACTCAAGTCAGCTCATCAGCAGCTAATTCCAATTCGGCGTCATCTTCAAATTCGAACTCGGCTGCGACGAATGACGCCACGACAGCCTTCAATACGTTCATGACGCTGCTCACCACGCAGTTGACCCATCAGGATCCGCTAAATCCGACCGACAGCACCCAATTCACCAGCCAGCTCATCCAGCTATCGAGCATCGAGCAGCAGCAGCAGACCAATAGCCAGCTTGCCGGCATTGCAAGTGCGCTGAATACCGTCGGTTTATCGAGCGGTGTCGCCTATCTCGACAAGACAGTCGTCTATGACGGCAATGTCGCGCCGCTGCAGGACGGCAGCGCGAATTGGAGCTATTCGCTTCCCTCGGATGCGGCCTCCGTCAAGATCACGGTAACCGACAGCGACGGTAATACGGTTTTCAGCGGCACGGGCGATGCCGCCGCCGGCGGCCATGCTTTCAATTGGGACGGCAAGGACAGCGACGGGAATCAGCTTCCGGATGGCAATTACACGCTGACCGTGACTGCCGTCGATAGCAACGGCAATTCCATATCACCCACCATCTCCGGTAGCGGCAAAGTGACCGGAATTGATTCATCGAGCGGCACACCCGCCTTGCTGGTCGGCAGCGTTGAAGTCGACCTTTCCAGCGTCATCGGCGTGAAGAGCTGATCAATCTCGAAGCTTTAGAGGAAAAAAGCATGTCGATCGGAAATGCAATGGCATCCGCTGTCTCTGCGCTTCAGGCGCAAAGCCAGCAACTGGCCATCATCTCGAATAACCTCGCCAATGCGAGCACAACCGGTTTCAAGTCAGTCAACACCGCCTTCGCCAATCTGGTCGCAAGCGCCTCATCCTCCAATTCGGTAACCGGTGCGACGGGCGGTGTCGTCGCATCGGCGCGCCAGAATGTCGGTGCGCAGGGTACTTTCCAGGCGAGCTCGAACAATACCAACGTGGCGATCGATGGAAATGGCTTCTTTGTCGTCACGTTGAATAATGACAAGAGCCAGACCTTCTTCACCCGGGACGGCACTTTTGATCCGGATGACCAAGGCTTCCTGGAAAATAACGGCTATTTCCTCATGGGTTGGCCGACCGACAAGAATGGCAATCCGGTTTCGCAGGACGTGAACAGTGTCGCCGGGCTTCAGCCGATCAACGTCAACCGCTTCACGACTTCCGCCGCGGCCTCAACGGAAATTACACTTCAGGCCAATCTGCCCGCCGATGCCGCAGCGGGCTTCTCCCAGAAGACGTCGATGTCCGTTTTCGACTCCCTGGGCGTCTCTCAGAGCATTCCGCTGACCTGGACAAAATCTGCCACCAATACCAATGAATGGACATTGACGGTCGGCAATGCCACCGATCCGACCGACGGTACGACCCAGACCGGCACAGCCGGTGGCAACACGACCTATACCGTCACCTTCAATTCTGACGGAACACTCGATACGATCACCGATGCCGGCGGCAATGCCGTCACTTCACCCACGTTAACGATGCAGAACTGGACCGACGGCGCGGCAGACAGCACGATAAGCCTCAACATGGGTACCAGCGGCCAGTCGGACGGCGTCAGCCAGTTCGCCTCCAACGCTGATGATCCTTCTGTCGACATCAAGAGTGCAGTGCCGGATGGTCTGGCTTTCGGCAGATTGCTCAATGTCGATGTCTCCGAGGACGGCACGGTCACGGCGCATTACGACAATGGCGGCGAATTGCCGATCTACAAAATTCCCATCGCGACATTTCCGAATGGCGACGGCCTGGCGTTGCAATCCAACAATGTCTATCAGCAGACAAGGGATTCCGGGCAGTTTACGCTGCATCAAGCGGGTCAGGGGGGCGCCGGCCAGACCAAGGGCAATGCCCTGGAAGCTTCCAATGTCAGCACCGCAGATGAACTGACGCTGATGATCGTGGCGCAGCAGAACTATTCCGCTGCGTCCCAGGTCATCACGACCAGCAACACCATGTTCCAAGACCTCATTCAATCCGTCCGATAGACGGAAAGGATAAGACATGCGCGCCCATAAGGAAGTCAAAGAAAACGTCGAGCGCCTCGCGCGGGAGACCAAACGCAAGATCGGCGAGGTCCAGCACACGCTGCTGCCGGAACTACGCGATATGGTTTCCGAGCAGGAATTTGCTGAGCGGGTGGGACAGAGACTGGCAGCGCTGCCGGACGATCAGCGCCGCTTGTTTTCGCTGCAAACGGCCCTGGCCTTGTCGGATCTGTCGGAACTCGAGGATTCGCTCGTCCAATACATGGATCTGGTCGCGACCGAGATCAAGCACCAGAGCGGTGTGCAGCGCGCCCTGACAGCCTATCAACAGCCGTCCCGGACCGGATCCGGGCGTGGCGTTCGCCAGAAGTGATGTGGAGAAAGAAAATGACGATGTTGGACGCCATGAAACCGGGATCGAATCTCATCTTGAACGAACTGGCGATCACTAATCTCATTGATGTCATGGGCGAATTGATCAGGGTCGTCGAGGCAGAAAACGATCTGTTGCATCAAGGCCTGCCGGCCGCGCTGTCGGATCTTGCCGACCAGAAGGATGAGCTGACCAATCAATTTGTCGATATCAGCAAGGATGTTCTGGCCAGCTGTGCCCAGGAGATCGCAGAAGACGACAGCCTGCGGAACCAGATCATGTCGACCGGCGAAACGCTGCGTTCTCTTACGCAAGAGAACATGCGCCTGCTGCGCGGTGCGATGTCGGCGACGCGGCGGCGAATCGACTCGGTTATGGCGGCCATTCGCAGCGAAAATGGTCAAGCCGCCTATGGCTCATCCGGAACGGTGAATGACGCGAATTTCATCGAGGGCAACCTCAACTTTAAAGCTTGAGGCGGTGACGCCGATGCCGTCGGGAGTAAAGTCATGTCCCTGAATCTCGCAGTATCAAGCGCCGTCAGTTCCCTGCTTGCGATCGAGCGCCAGATGGCGCTCGCATCGAACAATATTTCCAACGCCAATGTTGCCGGCTACACGAATAAAACGGCAGACCTCGCGACGCAGATGTCCGGTGGCCAGGGAACAGGGGTCGGCGTCACCGGCGTCAGCAGCTCGGTGGATAAATTTCTGCTTGCCGACATCGTTGCAGCGACCAGCACCTCGGGTCAGTCGACAACCTTGAGTGATTTTTTCAATTCCTTACAACAGCTTTTGGGGCAGGTCACTTCCGGTACGTCAGGCTCGGACCTCTCCTCGCTGCTGACAAATCTGTCGGATTCGCTCTCGAAACTGGCAGCGACACCGGATGACCCTAGCCTTAAATCGCAGGTCATCAGCGATCTCAATCAGGTCGCCAACGCTCTGCGCTCCACCTCGGCCGGCATTCAGAATCTCCGCAGCAACGCGGATCAGGAGATCTCCGACAAGGTTGATGAGGTCAACAGCGCCGTCAGCGATATCAAGGATCTCAACCTGCAGATCCAAAAGGCAAAAGCAGCCGGTCAGCCCACTGCCGATCTCGAGGATCAGCGGATGGTTGACTTGCAAAAGGTCGCCGGCGACATCGATGTGAATTATTTCATCGATGGCAACGGCAATATGCAGATCTTTACGGCGTCAAATCAGCCGTTGCTGGACAGCGTCGTGCATCCCTTGTCGCATCCGACCGCATCGTCGATTTCGGCAGGCACCAGCTACGTCCCTGGCGGTTCCGGCGGCATCGCTGGTATCCAATTGAACGGCGTCGACATTACCGGTCAGATCAAATCCGGCTCGATCAAGGCACTGATCGACATGCGCGATACGGATCTTCCCAATGCCCAGTCGGAGCTGGATAATCTTGCGTCGTCGCTGAGCTCCGCCATCAATTCGCTGGCCAACCAGGGAACCGCCTCCCCGCCGCCCAACTCCTTGACGGGTACCACGAACGTGCAGGCCACCGATGCCGTAGCACCCGCGGCAAACACCGTGATTCGTGTCGTCCTGACCGATTCCAGCGGCAAGGTGACGGGATCGCAGGATGTCGATATCAGCGGCGCGACAACCGTTCAGGACGTCATGGACGATCTGAACGCCGTCCCAGGCGTCACAGCGAGCATCGTCAACGGCAAGCTGACGATCGCGGGACCGAGCGGTGGCGGCATCGCGATCTCGACGCTCAGCGGCTCCATCGGCGGCAAGGACGCCTCTTCTTACTTCGGCCTCAATGACCTCATATCGAATGGCGGTTCCGCATCGACCATCGCCGTCAACAGCGACCTGCTGAACGCCGCATCGCTGTTGCCCACCGGTTCATTGGATACCAGTGCGGTGCCGACCATCGGCGATGCGGCAGTCGGAGTGTCCGATGCCAGCATCATCAATAAGCTGGCCAGTGCCATGACGGACAAGCAGAGCTTCGGCGCCGCCGGCTGGCTGGGCAGCACCAACAGCAGCTTTTCGCAATATGCCGCCACCCTGATCTCCGGCATCGCCAGCAAAGCCAGCAATGCCGATGATGACGCGACGACACAGCAAGGTACATTGAGCACGCTGCAGGGCAATTTTAGTTCGCAATCGGGGGTGAATGTCGATGAACAGACGGCGCTTCTGACATCTCTGCAGAACAACTACGCCGCATCGGCAAAGGTTATCAGCACGGTTCAGGCGATGTTCCAGAGCCTGTTGACAGCGGTTCAGACGGCCTGACGGGAGACATCATGACACTCAGCATCTCTACTTTCGGCCTCTTCAATACAATGTTGGGCTCGGCCAAATCCATGCAGCAGGCCGTTGCGGAAGCATCAATGCAGCAGTCGACCGGCCTGGTCGGCACGGACTTTGCGTCACTCGGCAGCAAGTCCCAGCAATTGCTGAATATGCAGACCGAGATCAATCAGACGCAGACATATTCGGACCTGACCGGCATTGCCAGCGATCGCAGCCAGGCCAGCTTCACCGCTATCGGTAATATGATCGATCGGATTACCGATCTGCGCTCCGCAATCGGTGCCGCGTTGAACGGCGATGACGACACGACTCTGGCCGGAGCGGCGCAATCCATTTTGAGCGATTTGGGCGACCAGATGAATTCACAGCTCAATGGACGCTATTTGTTTGCTGGCAGCCAGACCGACAGCCCGCCCGTCGATCTCAGCAATTATCCGGCAACCCTACCCCCCAGTACCACGACGCCGGATTTCAGCTATTACCAAGGCGACGATCAGATCGCATCGGTCCGCATCACCTCTACTGAATCCGTAAGCTACGGCGTGACCGGAGACAACAGCGCCTTCGAACTGGCACTTCGCTCGGCCGCCGTCGCGGCCAATGTTACCACCTCACCTTTGGATACGGCGACATTGCAGACCGCGCTCGATATGGCAAATCAGGCCCTCAATTCGCTCTCAAATCTCCAGGCCACGGTCTCGGTCGGTTCGAATTCACTGAAAGCCGCACAGCAAAGCCAGACGACCTACATTTCATTGCTGACGGATGCAACCTCGAATATCAAAAGCGTCGATGCCGCAGAAGCCTTGTCAAAGGTGACGCAGCTGACGACCCAACTTCAGGCATCTTATTCGGCCCTCAGCGTCGTCATGAAAATCAAACTGACCGATTTTCTCTGATAGACCCAAGGGAACAGGGGGGAACGACATGAATATGGGCTTTGACAATCACGGTATAGCCGCCACCGAGCTCCTGTTACAGTCGGAGATCGAGCTGGCAGATACCGCCCCGCAAGAGGCGGACAATGTCATGCCGATTGACGCGGCACGACAGCTGATCGACGATCCTGATGCCGCGATCATGTCTTTCGATGTTTTCGACACCTTTCTTGTGCGGCGATGCACCACGCCGGAGGGCGTCTTCGAGCGGGCACTGGATTTTCTTCCGCCATCGCTGGTGCGGCCCGGCCTGGCGGATTCCTATGTGCAACACCGCATTCTGGCCGAACGCAGCGCCAGGGTCGCCAAAGCAGAGGCGGAAACCGGCACCGAAGTAACCATTACGGAAATTTACAATCGCTTTCCGCGCCATGTCTTCGGGCTGCGCGACGTCCCCGTTCAAACCCTTGTCGAAGCGGAATTCAAGGCCGAGTTAGACCTGTGCCGTGTGAACCCGGAGATATTCAGCCTGCTTCGCCTAGCCAGGGAGAAGGCTCTGCGGGTCGGTTTCATTTCCGATACGTATTGGCCGGCGCCGATGCTTGATCGCTTGTTATGTCAAGCCGCGCCCGGGCTCGAATATGACTTCATCTACGCTTCCGCGGATCATGGAACCGGCAAATCCGAGACGTTGTTCGATATCTACCTGCGAGAACAGGAGAGGGCCGGCGCGGCGGCAATTCACATCGGTGACAACTATAGTGCCGATATTCTCGGCGCGGAACCCTATGACATCCGTACCGTCTACTATCCGCAAGCTCATCACAGTTTCTCGCCGCTCATCTCGCGGGAGAATCTGGCGGCCCAGCTTCTGCGCAGCAAGCGGCCGGATTTCAGCAATCTGCTCGACGAAGGATTGATGACCGTCCGCCGCGTTACCATGGGGCGGATGCAGGAAATGGAGGCGACGAAATTATCGGCCGCATCAGTTCTCGGCACCACGCTTGCGGGCTTCAGCCGCTTCATCCAGCAACGGGTTGCGGAGATCGAGGGGGACGGGCGGCGCGTCGGCGTGCTGTTTCTCGGCCGGGATGGTTTCCTGCCGATGGCCGTGTGGATGCGGTTGACGGAGATGCCGGCGCATTATGTTGAAATCAATCGGCGAGTTTCGCTGGTCGGCAGCTTGCACCAGATCGCGCCACTGCAGGATATATTCGCCAACGTCGCCTTGCTGAATCACCAGACCGTCAATGCGGTGCTCCGGATCGAAATCCCGGAAATCGGCGACTATTTCGCGAAGCAGCCGGACGGCATGGCAACGGGCAGGGCATTTGCCGCAGCCTTGCCGCAGCTTCTGGATGCACAAGATACCGTATCCCTTGCACAGTTCATGCGCCATCAGGTGCTCCAGTACTTGCGGGCAACTATCCCCGCTTTCGACGACTACACGGATCTGGTCTTGGCCGATCTCGGCTATAGCGGCACGATCCAGAGATGTTTGCGGAGCATTTTCGACCAGGAAGGTCTGAAGCATCGGTTACATGGCGCCTATCTCATCTCCGTGGACGAGTCGCTGACGGGTCTGGAAGAGGGAGATACGGCTTCCGGATACTTGGATGACAGCATTGTCACGCCGACGCTGAAGCGCTTTCTCCTCCGCAATATCGCGCCGCTGGAGCAGCTCTGCGCGGCGCCGATGGGATCTGTCAATTGTTACGATGACGGCGAGGTCATCCGGGAGCCCGATACCCGTCCGACTGAGCAATTGACGTTCTGCACGGAGATTCAGCGCGCCAGTGTCAAATTCTCTCACCTTTTCAAGGAAGCCAGTGCGGAACTGGCCATCGACCCCATGGTCGATATGGTGCGGATGCGGAGTTGGTCGGCCGCGCTTCTGACACGCCTGCTCCTCTTGCCGACGGCCGCCGAGCAAGAAGCCTATGGCTCGATGAAGCACGACGTCAATCTCGGTACTTTTGTCCTGCATGACATGATCAATACTGAGACGATGGGCATGCTGATGAGCACCATGTCGCTGCCCTCCGTCTGGCAAGCCGATACACCGCCCATGTGGATTGCGGGAAATATTGCCGCGATGTCGGGATTTGACAGCTGTGCCTATAGCATGGAGGCGTTCGGCTTATCCGCAGTGGAGCTGATCAAGGAACATTTCGTCGGTCATATAGGCGCGGCGGTCATTAAGAATGGCAGGGGCGATGCCTGCAGGCTCAGCTGCGCCGTGATGCCGACTGGTGATTTACGGTGGCGCATTCCGCTTCTTAAGCGGCATAACGATTCGACATTGGCCATTCCGCTCGTCAAGTTCCTAAGGGATGGGACGATCCGGGCGGTCGTGCTGCAGCATGGGAATAGCAGCGCCGAAGCGATGCGAGACCGGAACGTAGAAACTTTGCAGGTATCGGATCTTCAGGTCCTTGACTGCCGCTTGGATGGCCGCGATTTTCATGCTGCGGGAGACAATGCACATCTACTCGTGCCGATTTCTGCCAGCGAGCTGCCAGTGACGGTCGTCACGATCACGGTGACGCCATTGCCGCCACAAGTCGGTGCCGCAGTGATGGATCAGGGCACGGCTATACAAGAGACGTGGATAAAAGGTGCCGCCTGAAAAGCCGGCCTTCGGGCGCGCATTGGCCGATATCCGATTGAAGACAATAACTTTCGGTTATGTGCGCCTTGAAACGATCCGGAAGAAGAAGATCGTCAACAGCAGGACGAGCAGCAGCAAGGCAAAGGATGCCGCTGCGCCTTCATTGATGCTGAGGCCCAGAAACGCCCGTTTATAGGCGAAGAAACTCAAGAGATCCGTGGCGATTCCGGGGCCGCCTTTGGTCAGGACATAGACCAGGTCATAGGTCCGGAACTCGTTGATCAATTGGATGATGATGGCGATCGTGGCGACCGGCCGCAGCATCGGCAGCGTGAGATACCAGAATTGTTGCAGCTCCGTCGCGCCGTCGACTTCGGCTGCCTCGTAAGGATCTTTCGGCAGGGAAGCAAGACCGGCAGCCAATATCAGGATGACGAAAGACACCTGCTGCCAGATATCGACGAAGACCACCGTCCAGAAGGCAAGGTCGGTCGATCCCAGCCAGTCGACGCCGGCAAACCCGAATGATGTCAGCAGCTCATTGACGATGCCGAGATTGGGCTGCAGCAGCATATGCCAGATCAGGCCGACACTGACAGGCGACATCGCCATTGGAATGGTCAGGATGGCGAAATAGATGGCCTTCAGCCGCACGATCCGGTTCAGCATCAGCGCGACGAAAAGGCCCAGCAGAAATTCGCCGACCACCGTAATGACGGAATATTTGATGGTCAGCAGAAGCGAGTGCCAGAAATACTCGTCATCCATGACGGCAGCGAAATTATCCCAGCCGACAAATGGCTCGATGCGGGGATGCAGCAGCGTGAAGCTGGAGATCGATAGAATAATGGCATAGACCACCGGGATGCCCATGACGATGGCCAGAACGGAGAGGCCCGGCGCAGCAAATTTCCAGCCCGTCATTGTCCAGCGGTCAAAGGCGGGACCTGCCGCTTGCTTGTCGCTCATCGTCACTGACGCCATCATCAATCCTTTGACGCGGCGTGAAACGGCACCAACCGTTCACGCCGCGTTTTTCTTTTTACTGCCCAGCCTTTTTCAGCAGCTTCTCGAGGCCGTCTGCGGCTTCCTTCAAAGCGGCGTCCGGCTTGGCATCACCCGAAGCAGCCAGCGACAACTGGCGTCCCAGGACGTCTTCGTACTGTGCGGAATAGGCAAAAATCGGGAAGGACTTGCCGCTCCTGACAACATCCTGCGCTTCTTTATAGAACGGGTATTTGGCCAGGACCTCCGGATTGCTGTAGGTATCGTCGCGCACCGGCGCATGTCCTTCCTTCGCGCGATCGATCGAGGTCTTTTCGCCCTGGACCCAGGTGATGAACTTCCAGGCAGCCTCTTGCAGTTCCGGGCTCTGGTTTTGCGGAATGCCCCAGCCCCAGCCGCCGCTTTCGCCATGGCCGCCCGGCATGACAGCCAGTCCGACCTTACCCGCGACATTGGGGCACTTCTCCTTGCTGTCGAGCTGCGGCAACATCCACCAATAGGTGACCATGCTGAATGCCTTGCCGTCGCACATCAGACGCATGGTGTCGTCCAGCGTCGCCGACAGCGCGCCTTGCTGCGCCCCATTCTTGATGTTGTCGACATAAAGGCCCAACGCCTTCTTGCCCGCAGCACTGTCCAGCACGACCTTGCCGCTCTTGTCGAGATAGTCGCCGCCGGCCGAGAAGAGATAATTGGAGAATTCCATGCTATTGGGATCGCCGCGCTGGCCCTGCATGGCCGCCCCATCGACGCCTCCACTGGCCTTCATGAATTTGGAGAGTTCGACATATTCCTCGAGCGTCGTCGGGAGCGCCAGATCCTTGCCCACCTTGGCCTTATAAGCCGCCTGCAGTTTCGGATCGGCCAGCAGGTCCTTCCGATAGATCAACCCCATCGAGTAGTTGTACATGGGGATGAGATAAAGCGTCTTCTTATGATAGCCGACCAGATCCAGCATCGACGGGATGAAGGGTTTCAGATCGAATTTGCTCTTATCGACAAAGGGCTTCAGATCAGCCAGCCAGCCAGCTTCGGGGAATTCGCCGGCCCAGAGAAAATCGACTTCCATGACGTTGTAAAAGCTGGCGGAACTGGTGAGCTGCGTCACCAGCTTGTCGTGCATTTCGGAATAGACCAGCTTCTGAAATTCGACCTTGATCCCGGTTTCCTTTTCGAATTCCGGCAGCAGCCCCTCGATGATCTGCGTTTCCGGCACATCTTCCATCAGCGCATGCAATGTGACCGGCTCCGCCTGCGCCGCAGGCATCACGACGGTCATGACCGCCGCGACGGAAATACCGCCCAGCAACGATGATATATGGCTCCTCATGTGTCTCCCTCCTCTATGGACTTTGTTGATACCGCGTCCGGGTCGTCCGTTCCCGTGCGTGCGGACATCGTCCGCATAACTCATAAGGTGTGGCACTGCCTTACTTGACCGCACCGAAGGTCAGGCCGCGCACCAGATAACGCTGCACGAAGCGCGAGGCCACCAGCAGCGGCAGGATGCCCAGGATCACCCCAGCGGAAATTTCGGCAATCTGCACGCCGTTCGACGATTGCAAGCCGGCCAGCGCGACCGGTATCGTGGCCGTGGTCGGACCCGTCAAAATCAAGGCGAAGAGGAATTCGTTCCAAGCCAGGATAAAACCCAGCACCGCCGCGGCGGCAATGCCGGGCAGCGAGACCGGCATGACGATCCGCCAGAAAGCCGACCAGACTGTCGCACCATCGACCTGCGCCGCCCATTCCAGCTCGATCGGCACACCTTCGAAGAAGCCCATGAGAATCCAGGTAAGAAACGGCAGATTGATCGCGGCATAAGCGATCATCAATCCCGGTACGGAATTGGTCAGTCCCAGGAGGCGGAAAATAGCAAAGACCGGCAGGATGATCGCCACAGGCGGCAGCATCTGCGTCGCCAGCACCAGGAAACGGCTGATCTGGCCGCCGGTGCGATAGCGGGCGAAGGCATAGCCCGTCATGGCCGCCAGCGGCAGACCGAGCAGGGTCGACCCCGCTGCGGCGATGAAGCTGTTGATATAGGCTTGGCCGAACGAACCGTCGGTCAGCAACGTGATATAGTTGTCGAAGGTGAAATCCGGAAACAGGCTGACCTTATAGGCAACGGAATCCGGTACGAAGCTGGTCCGCAGAACCCAAAGCGGTGGCAGGGCGATATAGAGCGCGAAAATAACCAGGACGACATGCGGCAGAATCAATTTCAATCGCATTATGTCTGCCTTCCCTTCTCCCGCTTCGACTCGCCTTGCATCCTCATCCTCAATCCATCAACACGCCGCCGCTGGCATTGATCGCCTCTCCAGTCAGGAAACGGGAGAGATCGCTGGCCAGGAAGACGACAATATCCGCAACATCTTCCGGCTCCTGAATGCGGCCGAGCGGCGTCAATGAAACATATTCCTCGCGTACCGCTTCCGGCGTCATGCCGCGCAACCGGCCCTCCCAGGCGATTTCACGTTCCTGCATGCCGGTACGGACAAAGCCGGGACAGACGCAATTGACACGGATGCCGTTCTTGCCGACTTCGCGGGCCAAAGCCTGGGTGAAACCCACCACGGCGAATTTGCTGGCGGAATAATGTGCCAGCAAAGGTGCGCCGAGTTTGCCGGCGAGCGATGCCGTATTGACGATCACGCCCTGCTGACCGGCTTTGAGCCAGTGACGCACCGCGGCCTGATTGGTCAGGAACACGCCTTTGGCGTTGATATTCATGTTGGTGTCCCACTCGGCTTCGGTCAGATCGACAGTCGCATTCATCGTGGAGACGCCGGCATTGGCACAGACAATATCGATACCGCCGAATTCCTCGTTGACCTGCTCGAAGATTCGCGCCGTTGCCGCCGCATCCGTGACGTCGAGTGCCGCTGAGATCGCGTCCTTGCCGATTTCCTTGGCGACCGCGGCGGCGGCATCGCCGTTCTTGTCGGTGACTGCAACCCAGGCCCCGGCCCCCGCCAGCGCCTTGACGATGGATCTGCCGATACCCGAGCCGCCGCCCGTGATGAGCGCCCGGCGGCCAGCGAGCAGTGAAGCCTGTTGCATCAAATGTCTCCCAACATCCTATTGCCCATCGTCCTGTTACTCAGTGCCATTTCCCATCGCAAGCCGGGGGTAAAGGCTTTTGAGCCGTTCATATGTTTCACGGAAATTCGCATAGACACCGGCATAGACGGCAGCCTGTTCTCTGTCCGGTTCGAAGATACGACCGCCCGCCACATAGGCCGAAACCTGCGCCAGATCCTGGAGGAGACCAGCGCCATAGCCGGCGAGAACGGCAGCGCCAAGGCAGGAGCCTGGATGATTGGCGATCCGCTGGACCGGACGATTGATGGCATCGGCGGCGATCTGCAGCCAGAGGTCGCTCGCGGCGCCCCCATCACAGGCGAAAACGCGGTTCACTTGGAGGCCGATTTCGTCGAAGACCTCGACATGATGCCGGAAGCCGAGGATGACGCCCTCGAGTGCCGCCCGCCAGACATGGGCGATCGTGTGATGCAATCCCAAACCTATAATGGTGCCGCGCGCATGCGGATCATGCAGCGGTGTCTTCTCACCAAGAAAATAGGGCAGCATGACAATGCCCTCGGCACCCGCCGGAACGTCGCTGGCCAGCCTGTCCAGCCAGGCATGGATCGAGAGGCCGGCCTGTTTGGCCTTGGCGATCTCGCCGCCGGCAAATTGCCGGACGATCCAGTTCAGCAGCGAGCCCGATGTCGCCATGCAACCATTGCTGAAATAAAGTCCGGGCGTGATGTGGTAATCGATGAAGAGACGTGGATCGGTGACCGGCTTCGTCGTCGAGAGCAGGATATCCCCCGCCCCGCCGAATTTCAGCACCAGATCGCCATCTTGGGCCGCGCCAGCAACGTAAGCAGAGGCGACGTGATCGGCGCAGCCGGCAATAACCGGCGTCCCGGCCTTGAGACCGGTCGCCGCGGCGGCCGTGGCGGTGACAGCACCAACCACCTCATGCGACGCACGGATCGGCGGCAACAAATCCGCATCGATGCCCGCCGCATCGACCAAAGTCGATGCATAATCGCGTTTTTGAAAATCCATCAAACCGGATTCCAGCGCCCAATTATGTTCGATCGACCGGGCATCAGTCAGGCAATGGGTGATGTAGTCATATGATCCGAAGATGGTGGCGATCTTGCCGAACACGTCGGGCTCGTACTGCTGCAGCCAACGCAGTTTCGGCGCCACCAATTGCTGATTGATGCTGCCGCCTGTCATCCGGAAAAAATCGCCGGGATCGAAAAGCTGCCGCATCGCCTCGATCTCAGATACGGCACGGGCATCGTTCTGCTGCATGCTGCGGCGCAGAACCTGTCCGTCCCGGTCAAGCAAGACGAGCGCCGGCACCATACCGGTAACGCCGACCGCCTTGATATCTGCTCCGCTGAGACCCGTCTGCCGCAGCAAATCGGCAATGATGGCCTGACAATTCGACCACCATTGGGCAGGATCTTCTTCCGCCCAATTGGCATGCAGCGAGACGAGGTCGCTCGGCCGCGCGGCAGTCGCCAAGGTATGTCCATCGGTATCGATGAGGATACCGATGGTCGAGGTCGTGCCGATATCGAGGCCGAGCAATGCCGGCATTGTGCCACCTTGTCCCTTGGTCGGTTATCGAGCCTTGTTCACCACATCCATGAAGCGCTTCACCCGGTCACCATCGACGGGATTCCAGGTATCGCCATCAACCTTGAAATGGGTTCCGATGACGCAACCATCGCCGACCGACAGGATATCGCGAATATTGTCGATATTGACGCCGGTATTGGCGAAAACCGGCGTATCCTTCAAGACAGCCTTGACCGCTTTGATATCGCTGGTATCGACCGCCTGACCGGTCATGATGCCGGAAACCAGCACAACATCGGCCAATGCGGAGAAAACAGCGCTCTTGGCACGCTGCGCAATGGTGCGCGTCCCGATCGGCGATGCGAACTCCGCGTTGACGTTATACATCATCTTGAAATCGTCGCGCGCAAGATTGCGCCGCAGGCGGATGGCGCTGCCGGCATCCGGCGCCCACAGGCCCATATCGGAATCATAGACGCCGGTCATTACCTCACGCCCGAACCGGGCGCCAGTTGCGTTGCCGAGGGCGACCGTGGCGACCGGATCCCAGAGATAGTCGACGCCGAAAGGTATTTTGATGACGGGCTTCAGCGCCGCAATCGCCACCGACATGGCGGCGAGACTTTCCGGTGTCGCCTTCAGCAAATATGGCCGGTCGCCTTCATTTCCGAACATGATGCAATCGACACCGCCGGCCTGCAGCTTCTCGATATCGCGAGCAGCGGAATCGATGATCGCATTGACCCCGCCCTTGGTATCGTAAAGCGGCGAGCCTGGCAGCGGCAACAAGTGCACCATGGCGATGATTGGCTTCGTAGCGCCGAATGTTTCCTTCAGCATGACCGATAGTCTCCTTCTAGCGTTCAATTCAGGTCCACCTTTCGAATAGGATGGACCGATCGTCGGATGCATCGCACAGGCGCTCCAGGGCTCAGGCGCTCTGTGGCGTGGCGTTGCGGGAAATGGCATTGGTGGTTTGCGGATCGAAAAGCTGCATTTCAGCGAGATCGATATAGAGTCGCTGCTTGCTGCCGATCGGTGCGCGATAGTCGCGACCGAGGCGGGCGGCGATGTCGGTGCGACCGATGCCGGCAATACCCATCACCAGGACCACTTCGGCGCCCAGCGTTTCCAAGGCGACGACCTCGACATCGAGCTCCTGCCAGGAAGCGTCAGCAGGTTTTTCATGGATGTCTTCGGCGCGGATGCCAAAGATCACCTGCTTGCCGGCATAGGCACGATAGGCATTGCCATAGGCAGCCGGTACCTTCAAGCGCATGGAGCCGGCTTCGACCCAGAGGCCATTGCTGGAATCGGCAATCAGCCTTGCCTGAATCAGATTCATCGGCGGGCTGGCCAGAAAGCCCGCGACGAAGGTATTGGCCGGATTGCGATAGACATCGAGCGGTGCGCCGACCTGAATCACGTGACCGTCCTTCATGATGCAGATGCGCTCACCCATGGTCATTGCCTCGACCTGGTCATGGGTGACGTGAATGATGGTGCTGCCCAGTTGGCGATGCAGCTTGACCAATTCCAGCCGCATATCGGCGCGAAGCTGCGCATCGAGGTTCGAGAGCGGTTCATCCAGCAGGAACGCCGCTGGATCACGCACCAAGGCACGGCCAAGCGCCACGCGTTGCCGCTGTCCGCCGGACAGGGCAGCCGGTTTACGTTCGAGAAACTGCCCGATCCCCAGCATCGCCGAAACGCGTTTCACGCGTTCCTCGATCTCGGCCTTCGGCCGTTTGTGCATCTTGAGACCGAAAGCGAGATTCTCCGCCACCGTCATATGCGGATAGAGCGCGTAACTCTGGAAAACCACCGCAATATTGCGGTCCCGCGGCGCCACGGCATTCATCAGCTGACCGCCGATATAAAGTTCGCCCGACGAGATATTTTCGAGGCCGGCGATCATCCGCAACGTGGTTGATTTCCCACATCCCGACGGCCCCAGGAAAATCATGAATTCGCCGTCGCGGATATGCAGGTTGACGTCCTGAACGGCCGCGAGGCGGCCGCCGTATGATTTCGAAACGTTGCGTAACTCAATGTCTGCCATGCGCCCTCGCCGACCATCTCCCGTCGGATTTTCCAGCATGATTCCATGGTTGCCACAAATGTGCAATAACAAACAAAAACGAACATAATCTACCAACCAATTTGTTCGAATTTTGCTATGATGCAGGACCAACGCGGGGCTCTTGCGAGGTCGACATCCCCCGAGGATGCCACCGAGGCTTTGCTCGTTCTGTAAAATAAGAGGCTGAAAAATGACTTCCATGCGGGGTGGGCCGGCAGACGAAGAGACGGCAGCCAGCAGACTGCCGGCAGGCGCAAGGCAGGCCCGGCTGACGGAGATCGTTACCCGCAATGGTTTTATTTCCGTGGCGGAGATTTCTCAGATGCTCGGCGTCTCGACCATGACGATCCGGCGTGATCTGGAAGCCCTGGAGACGCGCGGTATCCTGAAGCGCACGCATGGCGGCGCGGTAGCCTCGGAGACCGACCGGCACGAGATCTTCGATGCGGAAGAACCCATGTTCAAGCAGCGGCAAAGGCGAAACGCTGTTGCCAAATCACGTATTGCCGCCGCCGCCGCCAAATTGATCGGCCCCAGCGAAACCATCGCCCTCGATGTCGGTACGTCGGTCCTTGCGCTCGCCAAGGAATTACTGCATCGCGCCGACTTGCGGATTTTTACCAACAGCCTGCCGGCGGCGATCACCCTTACGACCGGCCGCAATCCGATCTATCTGCTGGGTGGTCAGCTAAGAGGACCCGAGCTGGCGGTCATCGGGCCGGTCGCAACCTCACAAGTCGCCCATTACTATTTCGATAAAGTCTTTATCGGCGTGTCCGGGATCATCGAAGCCGGCCTGTACGATTACACGCTTGAAGATACCGAAGTGAAACGCGCCTTTATCGAACAGGCGCGGCAGGTCATCGTGCTCTGCGATTCGTCAAAGTTCGATCGGCGGTCACTGGCGCAAATCTGCAGCCTGGATCGTTGCCATACCCTCATCACCGAAGCGCCCCCGCCCAGCCACCTCGGCCGCGCGATCGCCAAAAGCAACATTAACTTGGTGATTGCCGAGGGGTGACTTGAACTTTTGCACGTCATCGCCACTCTAGATACAGCTTCAGGTTGCGGAAGAGATCGCGACAGAAAGGCCGTTGGGCGCTGGCCCCCGGCGGGAGGTCGCCCTATGACATTAGGCCTAAATAAGCAAGCACATCGCGGCCGCAACCGGCGGTTCTTGCCAGCAATGCACCATGTAACCTATCATTGCAGATCGGTTCCGTTGACGGCTCCGTAACGAACTCCATACCGGTCGGGGCCAAATTTGGGGGAAAGAAAATGCGCGGAATAGTGCTTACACTTGCGGCTCTTGGCAGCGCCTTCCTACTCGGCGGATGTGCGTCCGATATCGAAGGCGCGGGCAATCTTTTTGTCGATAACAATTGCAGCGGCGATGGCGTCACCAACAGTGGCCATTGCGACACTATTCATCCCGTGGCCGGACCGTGGGGCAGTGAATATCGCGACAGCCCCTGGCATCAATTCGACGATCAGGCCTGGCTCAATATCGAATAGCCGGCAACATCCTGTGACGTAAAGCATTACGTATCGGGAATCTCGTATTCCTATTTCTTTTTCAAGGAAATACTGAAAAGGGAAGCGATCAGAAGCTGAAGGTGCCTCAGCAACGCTCGCGTAGGTCCGAAAGAAGTGATCGGAGTTACGATTCCAGGGCTCCGGGCGGGCAAGTCGAGACCAAGGGCGGGCGCATATCCCATCGAGGCCGGAAGCAGCGGCGATCTTCCTGATATTGATATACGACGAACTTAAGGAGCCACGGATGAGAGCTTGAAGTCGTCGAGATCAGCCGAAATGACCACCAGGTCTTTTTGCGGCTTCAGATCGGGGCCACGAAGATAAACGCGGCGCCTGGTGGGGAACATGACCCCATCGAACATACGGTGATCGTGGAGATAGTGCGAGGCCTTTCGATCGCCAGAAATCTCGACCGTATAATCGTGCCGACGAATCAGCCCTTTGTCGTCGAAATAAAGCGTTTGCTCTGTGGAATGAGTGACGTATGACGTTGGCAAAGTGAGCTTCAATGCACGCCATCTTTCTCCGTCCTCCACCCACGGCTCGATCTTCTCATATTCAATTCCGGATCTTAAAAGAGAGAACGGCACGGTGAGGTACATCCACATCGCGTAACCGGCAAAACAAGCTAATTGGGTCGCGGCCCAAGGAGCCCCCCCAGGCCTGACTCTCAAAGGAGTTTCGTGGATCCTTCAGTTCTTCCAAAAGGGTGCCATCGAAAGACTCTATGACTGTGCGACTTGGCTCAAAAATGCCTCTCTGCCCGAGAGCCAAGAACGGGTCAAAAATCGTTTTTTGCTCACGCGTGTCCACAGTCACCCTTGTTGGCATCTGGGTGAAGGCTTCCTGCCCCCTTTGCTTCAAAGCAATGCCCCCGATGGCGGCGGTCGCGGAGATTTGCCGTAGCTGGTTCCATCGCTCGAGCCCGCCATGAGCTCCAATGGATAACTCAAGTAGGTCATGCATATGTGAATCCTTCTTCTAAATCGGCCCGTCCTCAAGTCGAGGAGCGCTCGCTGTTCGGGGAGCGCGGCCTCGGACGGCCTACCGGAAGGCCACCCGATGTGTGCTGGCCGCGTATCACTTGCCCTGGATCAGCAGGCCAAGTGGGGCAAGTGGACCGACCTGCATAAAGTCGAAGGTCATCAGCTTCGCGACAGTGAGGGGTAGCTTATCCAGCTCCGCTTTGGCCTGTTCGACAGACTCCACGTTCATGAGAAAAATTACTCCGGGTGCACCTTGACGGAACCAGAACTGCTCGATCTTGCCATCGAGATAGAGCCTGAGCGTCGCGGGCACTTCGCTCGGCATATGCTGCTGACGCTGTTCCGGGGTGAGGGGGGAGTCGACCGATCCGACAGCAAAAACCTTCATGAGTGATCTCCTTGTCCAAGCTTCATTGCGATATTCGACAAAGATGAATCTAGCCGCTGATCCGCAAAACCGGTATTGTCGTAAATGCCAATTTTAAGGTCATTTACGCCATGCGCATTTCCGTACTCGCCCTTGACGGACTATTCGACACGGGGCTCACCGTTACGCTCGACGCGCTCACGCTCGCAAACAAATTCTCGGCCCGTCAAATGGGTGGAACACCCCCTTTCAACGTGTCGATCATAGGCGTGCGGAAGAAGGTCCGGTCCGGCCAAGGGCTGGCAATACCCGTACGGGCCGCAACGCCAGATTTGAAGCCGGACTGGGTGATTGTTCCAGCACTGAGTACGGGGACACCGGATCAGCTCGTCCCGGCTCTCGGCCGACCGGATGTGAAGAAGGCGAAGGCGCAACTGCTAAAATGGCATGCTGAAGGCGCCCGGATCGCCGCGGCCTGTATCGGGACGTTCCTTCTGGCGGAAATTGGACTTCTCGATCATCGGGAAGCGACAACGACCTGGTGGCTGGCACCGCTGTTTCGGCAACGCTACCCGAATGTCTTGCTCGACGAGTCTCGCATGCTTGTGCCGTCAGATATAGGCGTTACGGCTGGCGCAGCGATGGGGCATCTCGATCTCGCCCTCTGGCTGATACGCAAGGCCAGCCCCGAACTGGCAGCCGTTGTCTCACGCTACCTGCTCGCCGACATACGCTCCGCACAGGCTCCCTACATCATCCCCAATCATCTGGCGCAGGCAGATCCCCTCATTCTACGCTTCGAACGGTGGGCGCGAGAACATCTCAAGGAGGGGTTCTCGCTGCAGGAAGCCGCCAAAGCGCTGGCGACGAGCGCCCGCTCCTTGCAACGCCGTTGCAATGCGGTGCTCGGCAAGTCCCCGCTTGATTACTTCCAGGACCTACGCGTCGAACGCGCGCGGTCTCTTATCCAGGGCAGCGGCCTCGACCTCGATGCCATCGCAGCCGAAGTCGGTTACGTCGACGGAGCAACGTTACGAACGCTCTTGCGCCAACGCTTGGGACGGGGAGTACGCGACCTTCGCGCCGACTTGCGCTGACGACCCACTCACTACGGATGGATTGCTGCACTGAGTTTGCCAAGCCATTCGCTGCAGGTGGCGAATTTGTCGGTAACCCGCTTCGCGGTGAGAAGTGACTATCGTTTTCCTTTTTCGCTATTTCCCGGACGAAAGTGCCCGTTTTCCAATGTTTCGCGGATCTTGATGCGCTTCGATTTTACGACTTACAGGAGACCCGCAGGATTTCCGGCCAATTTGAGTCACTTTCTGCCTTACGGCACACATCCGTTGTGGTGTGCCATAAAGTTGCAAGTGTCGGAATCCCGCTTTCGGCATCCTTCTATAAGGAAATAGTGAAAAGCGATCCGACCATGAAATGAAAAATGCCTCGGCGAAGTCGTCGCAAGGTCCGAAGAAAGACCCCTGAGCGGCTGGGTCCGATGCAAAGAGGTGTTGCAACACAGGCAAACGCCTCTCAATAGACCTGCCAAAGATATTCCAGACGTAAACGGCTCTAGGGCGGTTAGACGGCGGTGCGGTCGCGCAACATGTTCCTCCTGGCCGACCTGGCGCCACATAGGCTGAGATATCCCCCGCTTTATTTAACTACCGGCTGTCGGCGGATACTGGGATTCAAGCTATCGTCTTGGCTCATCAAGCTCAGAGACGGAGCTATACCTCACACCTCTCAAGCTCCGCGTTATCTCAAAGAGAGAATTCTTGCGCTTCGCGAGGGCCGGCCGCGACATCTCCACTCAGGCATCGAGGTTTCGTAACTTTGCTGTCGCCTGGCGACGTTTGACGGACAGGCCGGTTGCTTCGGGCAGGAAAGGCACCTCTTCCGGCTTGCGATCGGCGCTCGGCATGATCTTGAAATGACGCCGATAGGCGCGCGCAAAATGCGAAGCCGTCGTGAAACCGCAGGCCAAGCCGATCTCCAGCACCGACAACGTGCTGTGGCGAAGAAGCTTACGCGCTTTCTCCAGCCGTATCCGAATATAATGCTGAGTCGGGGAACAACCGAGATATTGCAGGAACAGCCGCTCGAGCTGGCGCGTCGAAACGCCAGCCTGCTTGGCCAGCTGCGGCGCGCGCAAAGGCGTCTCGGCGCTTCCTTCCATGATCTCGATCGCTTTGACGAGCGTCGGCTGCGACACACCCAGCCGGCTGCGCAAGGTCATGCGTTGGGCATCGCGTGGCTGCCGCATTGTGCCATAGATGAATAGATCCGATACTTTGCCGGCGAATTCGTCGCCCTGCCGCTGGCGAATGAACTGCAGGATCACGTCCATGGCTGCGGTACCGCCGGCGCAGGTGAAGACACCCTTGTCGATGACGAAGAGTTCGTTTGCCACATCGAGCCGCGGGAATGTTTCTTGAAACGCCTCGAGATAGTCCCAGTGGACTGTGCAGCGCCGATGATCCAGCAGGCCCGCCCTCGCCAGAATGAAGCTGGCCGTGCTGAGGCTGCCGACAATGACATCGTGTCTGAGGACACGGCGCAGAAACACGTTCAACCGCGCGTTTCGATAAGTATCACTGCCCATGCCGCCGCAAACGACCAGCATATCGAATTCGGCTTCGGGGGCTTTGGCGAGAGGCTCTGTCAGCACTTCCAGGCCACCGCCCGATAGGACCATGCCGCCATCCGGAGAAAGGTGGCGCCATTGGTACAGAACCTCCCCGCTGACGAGATTGGCGCCCCGCAGCGGTTCGACCAGCGATGCAAAGGCCATCAGGGAAAAGCCTGGCGTCAATACAACCCCCACACGAAACAGACCCTTTCCCCTCGCCATTAAATACTCGCCCAAAAAAGGTCAGTCGATGTCGAAATCGGACTAGTATAGCGCCAGGCGAGGGTGGGACAACAGGGCCATCCTCACAACCCACGGGATGTCGGCCGATGGAAAACAATCGCACGATGCGTCGCAACAGGCGGCCACGCGAAGCCCGTCATTTGGGAGCGACACTTCAGGGAACACCGCCGCTACGTAATGCTTTCAAGCCGATCGAACCCATGAGCCAGGATCAGCTGATGGCTATTCATGAGGCTTCCTTGGGACTTCTCGAGGATATTGGCATTGAGTTCATGGGAGCCGCGGCCCGCAGCAGGTTTCGCGCGGCTGGCGCCAGCGTCGATGAAGACACCGGCCTCGTTCGGATACCTCGGGAACTGGTCAAAGAGGCCCTCAAGACGGCGCCCGCCAGTTTCATGCTGACACCGCGCAATCCGGCGCGCCGTCTTCATGTCGGCGAGAATCACATTGCCTTCAGCCTGGTGGCAGGCCCACCCAATATCCATGATTGCATCAATGGACGCCGCTCGGGGAACTATCAGGACTATATCTCCCTGATCAAACTGGCGCAGAGCTTCGACATCATCCACTTTATCGGCAATCAACCGACGGCCCCCATCGAGCTGCCGGCGCGAACGCGTCATCTCGATTGCTATCTGGCGAATATCACCTATTCCGACCGCGTCTATCATTGCACGGCGATCGGCCGGAACCGGGCGCTCGACGGTATCGACATGATGGCGATCTCGCGCGGTCTGACCCGGGAACAGATGATCGACGACCCGGCGGTACTTACGGTCATCTCGGTCAATTCACCGCGCCGTTTTGACGAGGCAATGAGTGACGGTCTGATGGCCATGGCGGAATGGGGTCAAGCCAATGTGGTGACGCCTTTCACCCTGATGGGCGCCATGACACCCGTCACTCTCGCTGCAGCGCTGACCCAGCAGAATGCCGAAGCCTTGGCCGGTATCGTTCTGACGCAGCTGGTTCGGCCGGGTGCGCCCGTGGTCTACGGCGCTTTTACCTCGAATGTCGATATGCGCAGCGGCGCACCTGCCTTTGGAACGCCGGAGAATGCTCGGGCGACGCTGGCCGCCGGGCAATTGGCGCGCCTCTATAACCTGCCTTATCGCGCGAGCAATTCCAGCGCCAGCAATGCTGTGGATGCGCAGGCCGCCTATGAATCCGAAATGTCCATCTGGTCCTCGGTGATGGGTCACGCCAATCTGGTCTATCACGGCGCCGGATGGATGGAGGGCGGCCTGACCGCATCGTTCGAGAAGATCATTCTCGACGTCGAGATGCTGCAGATGATGGCGGAGACCATCAAGCCGATGGATATCACGCCGCATGAAATTGCCGAAGGCCTCAAGGCGATCACCGGTGTGCCGACCGGCGGCCATTTCTTCGGGGCCGAACACACCTTGTCCCGCTACGAAACGGCGTTCTACCAGCCGCTTTTGTCAAACTGGCAGAATTACGAGAATTGGGAACTCGCCGGCGCGCATGATGCCACTCAGCGCGCCACCGCCATCTGGCAGAAAGCGCTCGATATCTATGAAGCGCCTCCGCTGGATCCGGCGATCGCCGAAGCGCTCACCGCGTTTGTCGCGCGCCGCAAGGAAGAGCTCAAAGACGTTGACCACTGAGATGCCGGGTGAATACTGGCCTGCCACTCGGCGCATTAAGGCCTGAAGGAAGCAATCTCCATCAGGTTTGATAGAGATGCAGCTGGCGATCCGCTTTGTATTGATGATCGCGCCGGAAGGCTGCGTAGGAATCGGCGTCCACTGTCCCGATCACCAGTTCCTCGCCATCGCCGCATTGGGCGATCAGCTCACCATCCGGTGCCGCGATACAACTTTCGCCGCTATAGGCCATGCCATGTTCCTCGCCCGCCCGATTCGCGAACAGGAAGAAGAGTCGATTTTCATAGGCGCGCGCGGGAATCAGACGGCGAGACACAACATGATAGGGCTTTGTCGTCGCGCTCAAGGCGATGATTGCATCGACCCCGGCCAAAGCGAGAGTCCGGGAGAATTCGGGGAAATCGATATCGTAGCAGATCATGAAGCCGAAGCGCAGGCCACCAAGCATGAAAATCGCCGACTCCCGGCCCGGCAGAAAATGCGTACGCTCCTCTGCGCCCCAAAGATGCGACTTCCGGTAGTTGGCGACAACCCGTCCCTGACGGTCAAGAACCAGTGCCGTATTGAAGATGCCTTCCGGCATGCGCTCGGGATAGCCATAGGCGATCGCGATATCCGCAGCTTTCGCGATCGCCGCCGCTGCAATGGCGGACGGTCCCTCGCGTGCCTCCGCGAGATCGGAAATGGCCGCCCCGACATTATAGCCGCTGAGAAATAATTCCGGCAGCAACAACAAATCGGCACCTCTTGCCGCAGCCTCTTTGGCCAGGCTTTCCATCAATGCGAGGTTGGCTGCGATATCGCCGGGCGTACCGATCGTCTGGCCAAGTGCCACCTTCATCAAACGGCCTTTCAAAGACTGAGCTGGAAAAGGTAGATCTATCGGTCCTCAACCGCGTTGGTCAAGATTGGCGTAAGACGCATAGATTCCGTCGATAAAAGGCCATGCGGATACCGGCTCGCACCCGTAAATTTGCTCCAGGACAAACTAGGGGGGTCTCTGCGATGGATGCTGCGCGGCTTTACGCTTTCATGCGTGAAACGTCTTACGATACCTTGCCGCTGGCCGTTCAGCGCATGGCGCAGCGCTGCCTCATCGACCTTGCCGGCACCGGCGCCGCCGGGCTGGAAACGGCCCTTTCGCAGATCATTCGCAACCATGCGGTACGCAGCTTCGGCGCGGGCGACGGCGCCCCACGCGCGCGACTGTTGTTCGACGGCCGGTTTGCCAGTCCCCTGGGGGCGGCCCTGGCCGGCGGCATGACCATCGACAGCTTCGATTCCCATGACGGTCATGTCCTGACCAAGGGCCATGCCGGCGTCGCCATCCTGCCGGCCTTGCTGGCCCTGGTCGATGCCGCACCGAAACCGATGACAGGGGCCGAGTTTCTGACCTCTCTCGTCATCGGTTACGAGGTCGCGATCCGGGCCGGTATCGCGCAGCACGCCACCTGTCCCGACTATCATACCTCGGGCGCCTGGAACGCCTTGGGCGTGACGGCCATCGCCGCGCGCCAGTGGCAAATGGCCGAAGGTCAATTCCGTCATGCGCTCGGCATCGCCGAATATCATGGCCCGCGCAGCCAGATGATGCGCTGCATCGATTTCCCGACCATGGTCAAGGACGGCTCGGGTTGGGGCGCCATGTGCGGTCTGAGCGCCGCTTATCTCGCCGCTGACGGATTCACCGGTGCCCCGGCCTTGGTCGCGGAGCGTGAAGAGGTCGCCCATCTTTGGGCCGATCTCGGCCAGCGTTGGCGTATCCTGGAAATGTATTTCAAACCCTATCCGATTTGCCGCTGGGCGCAGCCGGCCGTGGAAGCAGCACTCATCTTGCGGCGTGGACATGCGGTCGATCCGGCTTCCATCGCCCAGGTCGAGATCGAAACCTTCCATGAGGCCGTGCGGCTCGATCAGCACCGACCGGATTCAACGGAAGCGGCACAATACAGCCTGCCTTTCCCGGTTGCCGCGGCAATCGTACGCGGAAAGCTGTCACCAACGGATGTTTCCGGCGCCTCCCTCACCGATCGTGACATCCTGGCGATGAGCGACCGCATCCGATTGATCGAGGCACCCGATCTCAATGCCCGCTTTCCAGCCGAACGTTTTGCAAGAGCCCGGTTCAAACTTATCGACGGCAGAGAACTGGCCAGCGATACCACCCCGGCTCGCGGTGACGCCGAGCGGCCGCTTTCGGACGCTGAGATCGTGGCGAAGTTTCACGATCTGGCGGACACCCTCCTGGGATCAGCTGCCGCCAATGACCTGTTGGATGTTATTGCCGCGCTGCCGACGCAGAAGGATGCGGCAGTTCTCGCTGACCGGCTTCTCAGCAAGCCGAAGCGAGGGTCAGGCAATGATAGCTCCGCCGCAGCGTGAGGTGCGGCGTGGAGGCTATACGCGTCGAGGAAACCGTTTGGATCGAGCTGTCGGACGGGTGCCGCCTGGCGGCACGCCTTTGGCTGCCGCCGCAGTCCCAGGGCCCCGTGCCGGCTATTCTCGAATATCTGCCCTATCGCCGGCGTGACCGGCATCGGGGCGATGATGCGATCCTGCATCCGGCTTTTGCCGCCGCCGGCTATGCCGCCATCCGGGTCGATATGCGGGGCGCCGGCGATTCCGACGGTATCATGACCGATGAATACACGCCGCGCGAATGGGCCGATGCCGTCGAGGTGATCGCCTGGATCGCTCAGCAGCCGTGGTGCAGCGGCAATATCGGCATGATCGGGCTTTCCTGGAGCGGCTTCAATTCCCTGCAGATCGCCGCTTTGGCACCGCCCGCCCTGAAAGCGATCGTCACGACCTGCGCCTCGGACGACCGCTATGGCGACGACATGCATTACATGGGCGGGTGCCTGCTCAACGACAACCTGCAATACGGCGCGACGCTTTTCACCTGGCTGGGAACCCCGCCCGATCCCACCATCGTCGGCGAGCGCTGGCGGGACATGTGGCTGGCGCGCCTGGCGGCGGTCGAGCCGCCGGCTGTCCGCTGGATGAGTCATCCCGACCGGGACGCCTATTGGCAGAGCGGCTCCGTCTGCGAAGATTATAGCCGCGTCAAAGCCGCCGTCCTGGCCGTCGGCGGCTGGGCCGATGGCTATACCAATGCCGTGCTGCGGCAACTCGAAGGTTTGTCGGTGCCCCGCAAGGGGTTGATCGGCCCCTGGGCACATTCTTTCCCGCATGTCGCCACGCCGGGACCCCAGATCGATTTCATCGCTTATGTGATTCGCTGGTGGGATCACTGGCTGAAGGGCCGGGATACCGGCATGATGGATGAGCCGATGCTGACCTGCTGGCTGCAGGAAAGCGAGCCGCCCCGCGCCCGCTACGCGACCCGAAAAGGCCGGTGGATTGCAGAGGCATCCTGGCCCAGTCAGCGCGTCACGAACGTCCTGCTGCACCTGACGGCATCGGGGCTGACGGCAGAGATGGCGACATCGATCGAGCTACCCATTCGTTCGCCAGCGACCGTTGGCGTCGCCTCGGGCGAATGGTGCCCCTATGGCTGGGGTCCGGACATGCCGACCGATCAGCGCGAGGACGAATCCGGTTCGCTCTGCTTCGATGCCACGCCGCTTGACGCACCGGTACAGATTCTGGGCGGGACTCGTCTGAGCATCGCGTTCTCAAGTGACATGGCAGAAGCCATGCTGGCCGTGCGCCTCGACGATGTGGCTCCTGACGGCAGTTCGACCCGCATCACCTATGGGCTGCTCAATCTGCAGCATCATGCCGGCCATGCTATCGCCGTGGCGCTGCAGCCCGGCCGTTCCTATCAGGCAGAGATCCGGCTCAAGGACGTCGCCTATGAAGTACCAGCAGGCCATCGGCTGCGCCTGGCTATTTCCACGACCTATTGGCCGCTCGCCATGCCGAGCCCGCAGCCCGCGACAGTGACACTGCGGCACGGTACACTGTGTCTGCCGTTGCGGCAGGGGCAGAATGATGAAGTGACACCGCCATCATTGGGAACGGCCTGGAGTCCGCCGCCGCTCGAGGCTGAGGTTCTGACGCCGCCCGAACGGGGGCGCATTCGGATTGAACGCAATCTGGCGCAAGAGCGGATGACCGTCGACGTCGTGCGTAATCTGGGCGCCGTTCATATCGCCGATGTTGATCTCGAGCTGCAGGCCTTGGGGTCGGAAAAATACAGCATCGGCCTCGACGACCCGTCCCAGGCGCGTTCGGAAGCACAAAGGCGCGCAGAATTCAAACGGGACGATTGGCATGCCGTCGTGGCGACGACCTCGACACTGACGGCAACAGGTGGGAATTGGCATTTCGCGGCAACGCTTGATGCCTATGAAGGCGGAACGCGGATCTTCTCGCGCAATTGGGATCTGCTCATTCCACGATCAACCGCTGATCAAGCTCATCCAGAAGGAGCAATCGGCGCATAGAGGCGGGGACCAACAACAACAGCGAATTCATAATAAGATGTCCTGGGAGGACAATATGGCTAAAGATCTGAAGACAATATCACGCCGCAGCGTCTTGGGCGGTATGGGCGCCGCAGCAGCGATCGCCGCGCTTCCGCTCAAAGCGCGCGCCGCAGGGGCCGTAAAGGTCGGCTGGACCACCGATACCGAACAGTCGATTCTCGGCAATATCACTGCCCTCATTCTGGAGAAGAAACTGGGCATCGCGGTTGAACGGGTCGGCAATCTCGGTGGCACGGGCATCGCCCATCAATCCATCATCAGCGGCGCCATCGATCTTTATCCGGATTATACCGGCGATGCGCTGGCCAATGTCCTGAAACTCGATGTCATCACGGATCCGGAGAAAGCCTGGCAGGCGGTGCATGACGGCTATGCCAAGGATTACAAGATTACCTGGCTCAGGCCGACTCCCTTCAACAACACCTATGCCTTGGCGCTGAAGGAAGCGACAGCTGCCAAGCTCAATATCTCCACCATCTCCGGACTGGCGCCGCAGGCGCCGAACTGGAAGCTTGGCTGCTCGGTGGAATTTGCCGGCAGGCCGCTGGACGGCTATCCGGGCATGTCGAAGCATTACGGCTTCAAGTTCGGCTCCGTCAAACCCATGGATGTCGGGCTGATGTACACGGCCGTCGACAGCGGCAACGTGGATGTCATTGTCGCCTTCGCCACCGATGCCCGCATCGGCAAAGTGGGGTTGCGCGTGCTGCAGGATGACAAGCTGTTCTTCCCCTCGTATAACGCCGCCATCACCGCCCGCGACGACGTCCTGGCGGCCCATCCCGGCATTGCCGCTGCTGTCGAGGCGGTGACTGGCACGCTGACGACGGAAGTGCAGATCAAGCTGAATGGCCGGGCCGATATCGACGGTATTTCACCGGAGACCGTGGCCGAAGATTACCTGAAGGAGCTGAAAGTCCTCTAGGAAAGCGATGATCGTCAGCGTGAACGGTTTCCCGCCGCCGCTAACGTAACCGGCTTTCATGCTGGGGCGACAATGTCGGATCGATGCAGGTTGCTTCAATCACCCTGCACCGGTCCGGCTTCCGGCTGCTATGCGCGGATTCATGTGATAATCTGCTTTCTTCATCGGCTTAATGGTGTCTTCATTCCGCGCATGAGTATTTCGGCATTCCTGATGGCCAATTGGCCCCGTATTCTCGACTTGACCCTGGGTCATATCGAATTGTCGCTTTACGCTGTCGGCATCGCTTTGGCGATCGGTATTCCACTCGGCGTGCTGTGCTTCTGCCTTCGTCCGGTGGCCGTCGTCGCGCTGAATCTCGTCAGCGTGATCTATACGATTCCGACACTCGCTTTGTTCGGCATCATGATTCCGCTGCTCGGTATCGGTGCCTTACCCGCAATCGTCGCTGTGGTCTTGTATTCGTTGCTGCCGATCGTGCAGGGCACCTATACCGGCCTCACCGCCGTCGCACCGGAAATCCGTGAATCGGCGACCGGCATCGGCATGAGCTACATAGCGCGCCTTTGGCGGGTGGATTTTCCCTTGGCGCTGCCAGTGATCTTCGCGGGCTTAAGAGTTGCCGTGGTGAATGCCGTCGGCATGATGACGCTCGCATCGCTGATCGGCGCGGGTGGGCTCGGCGATATGGTGTTTCGCGGCATTTCAACGCTCTCCTGGCTATTGGTTCTCGCCGGCAGCTTGCCTGTCCTGCTGCTGGCTATCCTGGCTGACCTCGGTTTGCGGAGCCTGGAGCTACATTTCAAGTTGAGACAGGGTCAGTCATGACTCTGGTCGATTACCTTGACACCTATCGCGACGATATTATCGGGCTCATCTGGCAGCACCTGCTGCTCTTCTCCCTGTCCCTGCTGGGTGCGGTGGTCATTGGCGTGCTACTTGGCATCGGCGTTGCGCGGGTGCGCGCCGTCGCATCGGTGATCGTACCCGTAATCAATCTGCTGCAGGCCTGTCCGGAGATTATCCTGCTGGCAGTTTCGATTCCGTTGCTGGGGATCGGCTTTCAGGGGGCCGTTATTCCGCTCTTCGTGAAAGGTGTCCTGCCGGTCCTGCGCAATACGGCGAGCGGCCTTGCCAACGTCGATCCACGGACGGTCGAGGCGGCAAGAGGGCTCGGCCTCACGCCAAGACAGATCCTGTTTCGGATCGAGCTTCCCGCCGCGCTGCCGATCATTATCTCCGGCATCCGAGTCTCGGCCGTCATGCTGATATCTGTCCTGACCCTCACGGCCTATATCGGTGTCGACAGTCTGGGAACCCTAATCGTACAGGGCATCGCCCGGATGGACCCAATTCCGCTGCTGGTGGGATCGACCCTGACGGCCGTGCTGGCTTTGTCGGTGAATTATCTTCTCGTCGGCGCGGAACGCGTGGCGGCAAATCGTCTGACGTAAGGATCGAGATCATGGCCTTCGCCATCGAATTCAAAGGTGTCAGTAAGAAATTCGGCGACGGCCGATTTGCCGTCGATCAGCTATCCTTCGCCGTCGAAGAAGGAACGACGACGGCTTTGGTCGGGCCATCCGGTTGCGGTAAGACCACCAGCCTGAAAATGATCAATCGTCTGACGGATCCGACCGGCGGCGAGATTCTGGTTCGTGGCCAATCCATCGCGACTCTGCCCATCCTCGAATTGCGGCGCTCGCTCGGTTACGTCATCCAGTATATCGGTCTGTTTCCGCATATGACGGTGGCGGAAAACATCTCGGTTGTTCCCAAACTGCTGAACTGGCCCAAAACGAAAATCGATAACCGTGTGGATGAACTGCTTGATCTGGTCGGATTGCCGCCAAGCGAATACCGGCAGCGACGGCCGCGCGCCTTGAGTGGCGGACAGCAACAGCGTGTCGGTGTGGCGCGAGCGCTCGCCGCCGATCCGCCGATCCTGCTGATGGATGAGCCCTTCGGCGCGCTCGACCCTATCACTCGCGAACATTTGCAGGGCGAGCTCGTGCAAATCCAGCGCAAGCTGCATAAGACCATCGTCATTGTCACGCATGACATGGACGAAGCCGTGCGCCTCAGTGATCGAATTGCCGTCTTGCAGGCTGGGCGACTGGTGCAACTCGACAGTCCGGCCGCGTTGCTTGCCATGCCGGCGAACGATTTCGTCGCCAATCTGTTGGGACAGGATCGGCTGCTGAAGCTCCTGCGAACAATACCGATCAGCAAGGTTATGCAGCCGATGACAGCGGCTGGGGAAGGCCCTGACGTAACCGAGTGCGCGTCAATCGAAGAAGCCCTCTTGGCAATGCTAGCGAACAGCGCGACCTGCGTTAACGTTCTCGACCGGACCGGAGCACCGATCGGCAGACTGAAGGCTGCCGACCTCGTCAAAGCCGTCAAAGCCATCGATCGCTAATACCTATCGCAAAGATTGACGGCTCGGAACTTTCAGCCCGACCGCGAAGGTATGGAATAGCGGTGGAGCGAGGCTCGATGGCTTAGTCGAGGGGGGTATGCAGATCCCTGTGCATACCCCGAACGGGCTATGCAACCCGACCCGCTTTGGGCATCAGCCAGATAGTTGCTTTCCGTTTTGGTGGGGTAGCAGGCCCACTGTCCGCCATCGCAACTCATTTTTCCAAGCTGAGGCGCTTGCAGGTGAAATCAGCCGCCATACAGCGCCAGGCATTGCCGTCGGCTGTATTAATGATGGCGACTGCCCCGCCTGTCCCGGTGGAAATGGCATACGTTCCACGAGTATCGGCTTGCGCCGTGGCGTGGTCGGCGCGGCCGGCGATGACGATTGCGGCTGCGATCAGCGCAAAGCCCAAGAGAAGAGCGTGCGGTGTTTTCATGATAAAGGCCTCCCCAGTGAGCGTGTCGACTAAACTCCGGTACAGCCATCCGCTTTATCGCAAAACGCCTCACACATCTGCGGCCCTGGAATCGACCTGAACGCGCAATGACACAGCTTGAAGCGACCTCTCTCCCTTCGATCCGATGAAGAAGATCGTCAGCCCAACGATTCAGATCGACGCGATCTCCGCATAAGGAACGTTCCTCTTCAGTCACTGCCATTTTCTAGGAATGGAATCGTCCTTTCGGCGGCACTGCGGATTCGACGGCGAAATCTTCTTCCGCCAAATCAATCCTCACGCATTTTTCACGTCCGGCCTTGGGAGCGTGGACATAGGCACGGCGGCTGGCGTACCAAACCTCGGGCAAGTGGTCGCGAACGGTACGCTCCAGCAGGTCAGCGCCATGGACATCGAAGCCGAAAACTTTGATCGCCAGGGCCTCCGGCAGAATGAATTTGATTTTTCGTTCGCCGTCGGTCGCCCGCAGGCAAAAGCCTTCCGAATTGAAATCAATATTGCCGTTGCTTTGCAATTCCATGATCGCCTCCCTGTTGCGAAGAAAATGGGCCAGAGAGTCAATTCGGCAAGGCTGTTGAGGTTCCGCCCGTTGGTCCCGTATCGGCTACATTGGGAATATTTCTACGCAGAGAGAATGCAGCTCACGCGCAATGGTAGCGGCACTTGACTCACCTTAGAGCGCTTTTGAAGCCCGCCGTGATCGATGGCGTAACTGGGTTCCTGCGGCTCACGCGAAACGGCGTCCCGTCAATAGTCTCTTCTACAGATGCAACATGTCGGTCTGGTATTCCAAACATCCGGGACATGAACGGTCATGCCCCGGATGGCATCAGCCTGCCGGTGTATCGGCAAGCTCACCCTCTTGATCTGCATGGCGGCACGGGCGATTGCCGGCACGGGCGATCCCGCCAGGGGTTACTCGAGTTCCTGGGCGATCCAATCGGTGATCGAGCGGCGTTTGGGTGCCCAGCCGAAACGCTCGGTTGCGATTTTGCCGCGCACACGGCTGTTGGAGCCGAGCCCGAACACCGCCATCTCCCGACCCCAGGTTGCGATCGCCTGTTCGGCCGGCCAGGATTGTGCCGCACCGAGATGAAGGCGGGCCGCGATGGCCCGCACCACCTGGCCCAAGGCTTCCTCGCCGCTCTCGACATACATGAAGGTGCCGGCGGTCGCCTTCGGAAGGACCAGTGCATAGAGCGCCGCCACATCGGCAATATGCGCATTCGACCAGCGGTTGAGGCCGCGACCGATGTAGCGCGCGATGCCGGATTCCTTGGCCTGCCGCGCGAGCCGCGGGACCTGCACGCTCTGCGCCGGCGCCCCCAGGGTATTGCCGTAGATCATCGTGTTACAGAGCACGACCGAGCGGATGCCAGGGGCACCGAGAACGAGCCGGTCGATCGCCACCCGGGTGGCCTTGTCGGGCTCGGGCTCAATCGGCGTGTCTTCATGGAAGATGCAGTCCGATGGCTCGCCCATGGCCTCGTCGCCCACGATGCTGCTGCCGCTGGTATGGAGGAAGGGCTTGTCCGAGCCCGTGAGGCCGGCGATCAGGGCCTCGACGGCACCGCGATGGTCGCTGCTGGCCGCATTGACCACACCATCAGCCGCCCGAGCCTCGGCTTGCAGCAGCGCCGCGTCGTCGAGCGAGCCGATGACCGCTTCGATACCATAAGCGGCAACCGCGTCGGCTTTGGCCTTGTCTCGGACGAGGCCCCGGACAGTATGGCCGTCCGCGATCAAGGCCGAGGCGACCGAGCCGCCGATATAGCCATTCGCGCCGGTGATGAAAATACGCATGGTTTTCGTCCTTCCGATTGATCGTTAACGAAGGTAGGGCTTGCCTAACCTGGCGACTATTTCCAGAATAGGACTAGGACTTATGAATAAGGATCACTAATGCCACGCATTCTCATGGAACGCTCGGGCGAGATGGAGGTATTCGCGCGGGTCGTCCAGGAGGGCGGATTTTCGGCCGCGGCGCGCAGCCTTGATCTCACCCCTTCCGCCGTCAGCAAGTTGATCGCCCGGCTGGAAAACCGGCTCGGCGCGCGCCTGCTGGTGCGAACGACCCGGGCGGTGAGCCTGACCGAAGAGGGGGAAGCCTATCATCAGGCCGCCTTGCGCATTCTGCAGGAAATGAGCGACGCGGATCAGGCCGCCGCTACCGGAGCTGTTCGCGGCCGCTTGCGCATCAACGCCTCGGTGCCGTTCGGCACGATGTTCATCGCGCCGATGATCCCAGCCTTTCTCGATCGCCACCCCGAACTGGTCGTCGATCTCAGCTTCACCGACGACGTGGTCGATCTGCTGGCGGAGAGAGCCGATATCGCGATCCGCATCGGCACTTTGCCGGACAGCGCGTTGATCGCGCGGAAGCTGGGGCAAAGCCGCCGTGTGGTTTGCGCGGCGCCGAGCTATCTCGAACGGAAAGGCGTGCCGCAGCGGCCGGGCGACCTGCGACACCATGAATGCGTCACCTTCAATTTCAGGCATGCGCGCGCCGGCTGGCCGTTTCGCGAAGACGGCCGCGATCTGGAACAGCCGGTCTCAGGCAACCTGCTGGTCAACAATGGCTCGACGGCGCGGCAGATGGTGCTGGCCGGCGTCGGCATCGCAAGGCTCGGCCTGTTCCATGTGGCGGCCGATATCGAGGCCGGTACCTTGGTCCCGTTGCTGGAAGAGCACAATCCCGGCGATCTTGAAATGATCAATGCCGTCTATGTCGGCGGTGGTCACATTCCCCACCGTGTCCGGGCCTTCATCGATCACATGGTCGAAACCCTCTCGGGATCACCCCTCTTGGGGTCGACCGGGTAACGGGCCTTATTGACCTTCCACGGCAAATTACGTGCCGCCGGTCACCAGCATTAACTCTCTTTGCAAGTCAGCGTATTTCTTCTGCAGCCGCTGCAGCTCCTGCTGACGGTCGGCATCGGAACTAATCGTATCTGCTTTCGCGAGCGAGGTCTGTGTTTTGACCTGATCGATGTCCCGTTGCAGCTCGGAAAGCTTGCCCTGGTTCAATGACTTATTTGTCTTGGCGGCGTTGATTCTGGCTTTGAGGTTATTCAGATCTTGATCCAAGCTGGACAGCTCAGCCGAAACCTTATCGATATCCTGCTTCTGCGATTGTTGCTGAGCATTGAGATCGTCCAGCTGGCGCTGCTGTTGGACTTTCTGATCTTGACTATTCTCGAGTGTCTGCTGGCGCTGGGTCACGCGCTGATTATAGACGCCGCCGTTGATTCCGGCCTGCCCGCACATATAGCCGTCGACCCGTGGGTCGCCTGTACAGGAAGAACAGCCTGTAAGCGCGACGAAACTCGCACCAACCAAGCACAACGCAATCAAACCAGTCTTCGGGAGAATCATGTGTACGACACACCGTGAGATAAAAGGAGCAACCTCGGCGACGACGATGTTAACCGACCTGAGCGACTTTGCGGCGATCCATCAGATTGTTGAGATCGGATTCCGCCGCCGCGATCTGGCTGTTTAAACTGGCGATCTGCTTGTCGATTTCTGCCGTGTTCAACGTATTGTTGGCTGCCGTCTGCGTATTGTCACGGGCTTGCTGATATTCATCCCGCCGTTTTTTCATGGCGGCAACACTCCGTTGAATCTGGGCCGTGTTCTCATCCACCGAGGCGAGTTCCTTCTGCGCCTGCTCGCGTGACAGGCGTTTGGCGGCATAGGCTTTTTCCAAATCCGCCAATTGCTGTTCGGTCTGCTTTACGGCCGCCTGGGTGCTCTCCACCATTTTGGCCAGCTTGGCATTATCTTCCTTGGCGGCGGTGATCTGGCAGTCCAGCTGCGCCTCCTGCAACGCATATTGTTTCTTGGCCTCGGCCGTCTGCACGCCGCTCACCGTGCCATAGGCCGCGCCGGCGCCGCCCCCGGGGGGGGGGGGGGGGGGGGGGGGGGGGGGGCGGGGGGCGGGGC